>OGXJ01000183.1_pt1 | contig 48121 bp, 48 predicted proteins | sample 1576231 | NCBI WGS metagenome assembly OGXJ01 (sample SAMEA3541539, study PRJEB24748) | human gut metagenome | biome: human gut; feature: human-associated habitat; material: faeces | place: China | collected 2012
TGTTGGCCTTTAATGAAGTGGCTGACGAAGTGGTAATGCTGGACGTTAAAGAAGGCGTTTCAGAAGGTAAGGCAATGGATATGATGCAGACAGCTCAATTGTTGGGTTTTGATACCACTATTGTAGGCTGCACCAACGATTATGAGAAGACTGCAAATTCTGACGTTATTGTTATCACATCAGGTATTCCCCGTAAGCCGGGCATGACTCGTGAAGAGTTGATCGGTGTGAATGCCGGTATCGTGAAAACAGTTGCTGAAAATGCATTGAAATATTCTCCCAACGCTATCCTTGTAGTTATTTCTAATCCGATGGATACAATGACTTATCTGGCATTGAAATCTTTGGGTCTGCCTAAGAACCGTGTTATCGGTATGGGTGGTGCTTTGGACAGCTCTCGTTTTAAATATTTCCTGTCTCAAGCTTTGGGTTGCAATGCAAACGAAGTAGAAGGTATGGTAATTGGCGGTCATGGTGATACTACTATGATTCCGTTGGCTCGTTTGGCTACATACAAAGGACAACCGGTTAGCACACTGTTGAGCGAAGAAAAACTGAACGAAGTTGTAGCTTCTACTATGGTAGGTGGTGCTACTCTGACTAAGTTGCTGGGTACTTCTGCATGGTATGCACCGGGTGCAGCAGGAGCTTATGTAGTTGAGTCTATCATTCACAACCAGAAGAAGATGATTCCTTGCTCTGTATTGCTGGAAGGCGAATATGGCGAATCTGATCTTTGTATCGGTGTTCCCGTTATCTTGGGCAAGAATGGTATCGAAAAGATCGTTGAACTGGAACTGACTGCTGATGAAAAAGAAAAATTCGCTGCCAGCGCTAAGGCTGTTCACGGAACTAACGCTGCATTGAAAGAAGTAGGTGCTCTCTAATCAAGAAAGCGTTTTTATATTAATATTTAGTAGCGGTTGACTCCCTTTGTGAGTCGACCGCTATTTTTTTCATTCTGAATATGATTATTTCAAGGTGTTAAATAAACAATCATGGTGCAAAAAATGTTGTATATTTAAATATATCAGCGTATATTTGCAACGCTCATCTACAAATAGAAGGAGTTTCGGGGCTCGGTTTATCTTGATATAAATCTGAGCCCTGCGTTTTTTTTATTCAATATTCGGTAAACGCTTCTTCATTTTTTTCTTTATGCCTTTTTCCGCATACTCTTTATTCAGATAATAGGCTGTTAATAAGTAATAAGAGCTTTTTCTTTGGCATTCGAGAACTATCACATATTTCTCTTTCTTATCGTAAACATATGTTTTGGTAATATCGCAACGTTTTTTCTGATCACGTTCTGTCACACTGAAGACTTCTATATTTTCAGAAGACAATTCTTGAATGTGATGATTGATCCAATGCAATCGTTGAGAACGGTCTTTTTCAAAAACTCGCTTGGCTGGAAGCAAATTACCATTCTCATCTGTTTCTTTTGCCTCTTCGCAAGTAAGGTGCGTAAATTGTCGACCCATATCAGCCACTCCATCTGATTTGGTCGGATAGATTTGTTTCTCTCTGAACTTGAAATTTGGATTATCTTCTATATCTCTTTTGTAGATTCTCATAAGAGATTCTTTACGTTGATGCTCATTCATGTGTAGAATTTCAAGTAATTCCGGATATTTTTTCAGTAGATTAAAAGGCATAACTATTATTTTAGTGAGATAAAGAATAGATTAAATTTTTTCTTTGATAGTGGCGTTGTTCTGTTTAAAGAGATATCTGCGTGTTCTTGAATTTTGTCAACAAGTTTTCTTTTTGCTATAACCTTACCTTCCACATCACCTTTTTCTATTCGGAGATTATAGTTAATGGCTCCCATTAATATATCTGCCAACTGCACAAAATAACTTTCATGAGAACGGATAAACTGAAAGTGTCTGATAGAAGAGTTCCATTTTAAAATATCTTGTAATGTATGGAGCTTCTTATGGCTACATGTATCTTTGATATCAAAAAAGACATTATATTCATTCTCCATGTCAGATAAATGATGCAAGAGTTGATAGTACATTCTAAAATAGAAATCATTGAAAGTATATTCAGGGCGAGTCTCATCTATTTGAGATTTGTCTACGACTACAGCTCTGAATTTTATATCTGTCGTAAAGAAATATTTAATGAGCTCATTATACATCGGAAATGTAGCGTCATGAACATTAGTCCATTTTAATTCACCTTCGTAGTTATACTTTACCTTAATAGCTTTGATTTGTTCTTTAGCCATCTTTATCTGGGGATATGCGATACTAACATAGCTTAAAAGCATATATGGATGTCCATCGTTTTTCAAATGCGTACTTTCGTCGCAATAGATATTGAAAGTTTTACTCATAGGTTCTCATACTTTATTTTGATTATTTGTTACAAAATTAGCTTCATTATTGAATGATATGCCATTTACTGTTTTAATTAATCTTAATAAGATTGCTTTTCTATAACTGACAAGAGCAAATGAGGCTTCTTTGCAAAATACTCATATAGTCGTTCGGTAATCGAGAAGAATCTCTTTATTATATGTAAAGGGCTGGCTCCAATTGAGGAGTTAGCCCCTTCTTTTTCTCTGTTCATTGAGAATGGAAATAAGTGTCTATTTAGAATGGAAGGATTTGTCCATTCAGAATGGAATACCTATATTTGCACTTGAACTTAAAAAGATAAATATTATGATAAGTCGGTCGGATATCATAGAAGCAATCCGCATGCAGGGTGAGCGGATAAAAAAAGGCCTGGGATACAGGCGTGATTTGTTATCTTCTCTTTCTCCGTTATTGCAGGATTATGCACTAATTATTTCGGGTATACGCCGGTGTGGAAAAAGTACTTTGCTATTTCAGATACTAATGGATAAATATCAGTTGGAAGAGACTGTTTTTTTGAATTTTGATACTCCGCTGTTATATGGTTTTGAGTTTAACGATTTCCGCATAGTAGATGAAGTAATTAAGGAAAATGAGAAATGTAGAGTTCTTTTCTTCGATGAGGTTCAGGTTGTTGAGGGATGGGAAGTGTATGTCAGGGGTAAGCTGGATGAAGGATTCTATGTGGTGGTGACTGGTTCCAATGCTTCCATGTTGAGTCGTGAATTGGGGACCAAATTGACCGGACGGCACATTACTAAAGAACTTTTTCCTTTTTCTTATGCAGAATATTGTGGTTATAAAGAACAAGAGATTGGAGAAGGCTCTTTATATGATTACCTATATAAAGGAGGCTTTCCGCAATACTTGCAATTAGATAATCCGGATGTGTTATCTGATTTGGTCAATGATATTGTCTATCGTGATATCGCAGTAAGGTATAATATTCGTGATGAGCATTCATTAAAAAGTTTATTGGCTTATTTAGTAGGGAATATAGGAAATTTGGTTTCCGCCAATAAACTCAAGCAAGTGCTTGGAGTGAAAAGTACGTCTACTGTATCGGATTATTTTTCTTATTTTGAGCAAACCTATTTAATAAGCTTTGTCCCGAGATTCTCATATTCTTATAAGGCACAGTTGCTAAATCCTAAGAAAGTGTACTGCGTGGATAATGGTGTAGTTTCAATAGCCTCTCCTTCATTTACCCGTGACGAAGGACGTCGATTGGAGAATATGGTCTTTGCAGAGTTGCGTCGCCGTTATTCGGAAATTTTTTATTATAATGAGAATCAGAAAGAATGTGACTTTATTATAGCTGAAAACAGTGTACCCTGTTTAGCTATTCAGGTTTGCTATTCATTGACTGCCGAAAACAGGAAGCGTGAAGTTGAAGGACTGCTGGACGCCTTGAACTTTTTTAATCTGCCTGAGGGATTATTGCTGTCATTTAATCAGCATGACAAGTTTATTATTGGGGATAAAACGGTTCGTGTACTACCTGTATATGATTATTTCAAAAATATACATTGATGTATTATACATTGATGTATATTTTGTAAGCCTTAACGGGTACTTTAGGATGGCTACACCCTTTCGCCCGTATGGTGTAGCTCTTTGTCATAAAGGGTGTAGCCATAGGAGGCAAAGGGTGTAGCCTTGGTAAATGCTGATATTAGCCTTGATTATCAGCCGTTTCCGGTTTTCTCTTTTCTTAGTGCGGCGATGACGTATTTTCCTTTTGCCAGTACAGTACTCCATCGTGTACTACTGATTATTTTAAACACATACCCTCCTAGTCTTCCATAGTCGGATAGCCGTAGAATGGCATTGATTTCATTTCGGTCTACGATATGAAGTTGTTGCAGCTCCAACATCAAACCTTCCAGATTGTGTGTCTTCTTGTTGTAGGCATATCCCGGGATGTCGAAAGAAGAGCCCTCCGTTCCTTCTCCTCTGTTCTCCCCTTGGGGAGTTAGAGGGGGAGTGTTTTCCTTTTCTTTACTTTGCTTTTCTTTACTTTGTTCGGAATTGCATGCATTTTCTGGTGGAAACAATACATCCTGTATCTCATTTTCTTCTTTCCCGTTTTTAGGAACTTTGGTTTCCATAAGGAAGTAAGGGAGGGGCGTCAAGTCCCGTTTTCTGCGTTTGGTAGCTTCCAGCCATACTTTCTGTATGTGTACGGATGTCAATACCTGGTGTTCCTCATACATTTTCCGGTCAAATATGTCTTTCGCTATCAGAAGTTCTACGATTTCCTGCATTTCCTCATCCGATAATTCGTTTCCTAATTTGTGGGCAAAGAGCATGCATTGCTCTTTGTTCCACACCAGGTAATACCCCTCTTCTTTATAAATTTTTCCGAGTAGCTTTATGAATGCCGCTACACCTTTCAGCCCGAACCGGGCTTCTATCAATTCTGTTGCTACTCCTTCGAGCAGACTTATAGCTATAGGGAAATACAGTACCCCTGTACAATTCATTGCCATTTCTTTAGTGATTAAACGATAAGTGATTAATGATTAGCAGACGGGGCTCCAGTCCAATAAATTCTCCAACTGGAAACTTCTCCAAGCCTGTGACTCTACATCCCAGTAAACTATAGTACTTTCTATGCGCTCCATTTCATAGAATCGGTGAAAGAAACTTTCATAGGGCATGAGGGTTGCTTTCACCATTTTGAAGATTGTGCCTTGTTTGTGAAAGGCAATAAGGGCATAGCCATACTGCATGTGGTCAATGAGGTCAATCAATCTTTGTGCCATGTATTCTGCACATTCTTCGGAATACCCCTTTTCGAACATGAACCGTTTTTTCCATTTTTCCGCTATTCTTTCACGAACTGGAACCGGATTTTTGAACTCGTGTCTTTTCATCTTACGATATATTTAATTAATAATAATGTTGGTTACGTTTTCAAGCTCATGCCATAACATAAAAAAAGATGTCGCTTCGCATAAGAGGAAGCGGCATCTCATTGAGGTCTGACTTGGTCTTGTTAACGTGAGGGCAAAGGTAGGTCTTGCTGTTTTGACAGTATCTTTTTAATTTCTGTCTTTTCTGTAGGGTGATTTCTCCTTATGCTTTTCATTGTGTCGTACTCTTTTATCCTTTTGCCACATTTTTTCTGCCATTTTGGTTAAAGTACTCTTTGACATAGGGATTCCGTCATTATTTAGGAAGAGTTTGGTTTCCGCTATGCGCTCTATAAGCGGGGCCAATTCGAGTTTTTCGGGTGGAATCTTTTCATTGTTTCCAACGTAGAAATTACCCTCGATGTATTCATCCAAAAGATTTCCCAGCATGCTTTCCTGGTTATTGTTAATTCCTTTAACTTTTTTACCCTTAGGACGGCCTCTGTGTGGTTTATTTTCCGCTTGTTCAGAGGATTGTCTGTTTTGTTCACTTGGTTTTACTAACCCTGTTTCTTCGCTTTTAGCAGCGTTTTTTTTGAATTACTCATTTTGAAAAATTATTTAATTAAAAACAGTTAATTTGTAAATAGGGGCGCAAAGATAAAAGGATTGTTGATGTGCAGAATAGAGGAGAGACAATAAAATGAAATAAATACTTTTCGAACAGATGTAATATGCAGTAAATTAGAATGGTATAGCGAAAAATAGGGGGTGTCCAGAAAACGTTCGTTTAATGGGCGCAAAGATAAGAGGTATTTTTTGAACGTGCAAGATGTTTAATAAAAATATTTCTATTATTTCGAATTTTGTTACTTATATTACTAATAATCAATACGATAATACTAATGATATATATATTTAATATCCTTTCATTTTTATACCTTCAAACTTTATTTTAAAGGCATGATAATGTTGCCCATTAAACGAACGATTAAAAAACGCTTTTTTGAATTTAATATCTTCGTTTATAACGCATTAAGTTGAAATATCTATTTGCTACGGTTTGAAAGAGAATATGTCTCGTTCAAACCGCGAAGCGCACCCGAAACTATAGTAAAATCCTCGATTCTCTTTTTGCAAGTGATTGAAAATCAAAAACATTGGTTTGCTGCCCGCACTCGTGATAAGCAAGAGTTTGCTGTCCGAAAATCCTTAGATAAGCTTAAGTCCGAAGAGAAGCTGGATCTTGACTATTATCTTCCCACGCGAATTGTGATATCACAGCTGAAGTATCGCCGTAAACGTAGTGAGGTTCCTGTTATTCGAAATTTAATCTTCATCTGTGCTACTAAACAAACAGCTTGCGACATATCCAATGTTTATAATGTCCAGCTTTTCTACATGAAGGATCTATTTACTCATTCCATGTTGGTTGTTCCTAATAAGCAGATGGAAGACTTCATGTTTGTGATGGATTTGAATCCTGATGGGGTTAACTTTGATAACGAACCTTTTGCTATTGGAGATAAAGTGAAAGTTGTCAAGGGGGATTTCAGTGGAATTGAAGGTGAGGTTGCTACGGAAGCAAATAAAACTTATGTGGTTATCCGTATCAAGGGCGTTTTGGTCGCAAGCGTCAAAGTGCCCAAATCCTATCTAAAGTTTATAAAATAATATCATCTCAATTATAAAATGAATTCTTTACTTTCTCGTGCTGTTGAGCTTCAGCATGCCGCCCATACTTTAATGTATCTCGGCATGGATGGTGAGCCTCTTTATTCTGATGACTTTTGTCGTCAGAATAAAGATGTTCTCTTAAAATCCGATTCTCTTTTTGCTGCAAAAAGTTCCGATATCGAAGAAGAGGCCAACTTGTGTCTGGCTCTTTTGATGGGTTACAATGCCACTATATACAATTATGGTGATAAGGAGCAGAAAAAGCAAGAGATTCTTGTACGTGCTTGTGATGTTTTGGAACGGCTTCCGGACTCCTTGCTCAAAGTCAGGCTGTTGACCTATTGTTATGGTGAGACTTATGAAGAAGCTTTGTTGCAGTCTGCACGTAAGATTGTGGATGGATGGGGGCAGGCTTCTCTTACATCCGAACAGGTTAAGGCGGCTGAAGAACTTCGTAATATAGAAGAGAATCCCTATCCATGGGAATATGTCGATGAGTAAAAAAATAACCGGGGATTTTGTTTGGAGCGTCTGGACTCTACGCATAATAAATATAAATCAATAAATCACCTCAGGCGTTCCCGTCCCCGGTTTCTATTGCAATATAGGCTTGCTGTCAGAACTTTTGTCAGCGGATAATATATAATAATGATGAACAAGTGTCTGCGAATGAGTAAGAAGAATGGCATGAGAATTCTGTTTCTTTTTTGGCTTTTGATGATGTTCGGGCTGATTTATGTGCTTTTCCTTTTACTTTTCTGACTTGTTGTCAAGTATACTTTGATATTTAATTTAATACAATCTGTTTTATTTTGGTTATAGCAGTAGATTTTGATGGTACCATAGTCGAGCATCGTTATCCTTCTATCGGTCGTGAGATTCCCTTCGCCATCGATACCCTAAAAAAACTGAGTTCCGAACGCCATAAGCTTATCCTCTGGAGTGTCCGTGAGGGTAAGCTTCTGGACGAGGCGGTTGCTTTTTGTCGTGAGCGTGGTCTTGAGTTTTATGCCGTCAACCGTGACTATCCGGAAGAGGAGAAGAACTTGAATAACCATTTTTCCCGTAAGTTGAAAGCGGATGTATTTATTGATGACCGTAATCTTGGCGGTCTTCCCGACTGGGGAATAATTTACGAGATGATTAACCGTAAACTTACTTATGAAGATCTCATGCGCAAATATGAGTATGGTTCTGAACCGGAAAAATCGAAAAGTTTCTTTGCGCGCTTATTCGGGAAATAGAGACTTATTTTTATAACATCATTACTCTTGCTAAAAAAACAAGTAACAAATATGAAAATCAGAAAATTTCTCTTAGTATTGGCTATTCCTTTGGCACTGGCAGGCTGTACTTCTTATAAGAGTGTTCCTTACATGCAGAACCCTGAAGTTGTGAATAGTGGCAGTAATTCTCTTCCTCTTTATGATGCTGAAATCATGCCGAAAGATTTGCTGAGTATCACCGTGAATACGACTGACCCTCAGGCTGCTGCTCCATTCAATTTGACAGTACAGACACCGTTGAATGCTGCCTTGACCAATATCAATACTACTACGCAGCCCACTTTGCAGCAATATCTTGTGAATAATAAGGGTGAAATAGATTTTCCTGTCATTGGGCGTCTTCAAGTTGGTGGTTTGACTAAGAATCAGGCTGAAGACCTTATTCGGGAGAAGTTGCAACCTTATTTGAAAGAGAGTCCGATTGTAACCGTACGTATGGCTAATTACAAGATATCAGTTTTGGGTGAAGTTGCTCGTCCGGGAACGTTTACTGTTGGTAATGAAAAGGTAAATATTCTGGAAGCCCTTGCTATGGCCGGTGATATGACTGTTTATGGTATTCGTGATAATGTGAAGCTGATTCGCGAGGATGCCACAGGAAAACGTGAGATAATCACTTTGAATCTGAATAATGCCGATTTGGTGCTTTCACCCTATTATTACTTGCGTCAGAACGATATCCTGTATGTCACTCCTAATAAAACGAAAGCCAAGAATTCTGATATCGGCAGTAGTACTACCCTTTGGTTCAGTGCTACTTCCATATTGGTATCCATTGCCAGTCTGATAGTTAATATCGTCCGGTAACCAACCTTATTGTTATTTCAATCGTAAATTGTTAAATTGTAAATATTCCCATGTTGCGAGACGACCAAAATTTAGATAGTGATCAATCAAAGAGCGACGAATCTATCAATCTGTATGCCATCTTCTTTAAATACTTTGTCTATTGGCCCTGGTTTGTAGCCAGTGTGCTGATATGTCTGGTAGGTTGTTATATTTATCTTCGCTATCAGGCTCCTGTTTATAATGTTAGTTCTGCTGTCCTGATTAAAGAGAATGATAAGCGTAGTGGAAATTCAGCCAATAATCCTCTAGGTGCTCTTCAGGATTTGGGCATGTTTTCTATGACGAATAACTTTGATAATGAAGTTGAGATCCTGAGATCTCGTACTTTGATAAAGAAAGTAGTGAATGATTTGGGGCTTTATATTAGTATTTCCGAGGAACGTACTTTTGGTTATAATACTCCTTTGTACAAGAGTTCCCCGGTTAATGTTTATATGACTCCGGAAGAGGCTGAAAAATTGGAAGCGGGTATCAAGTTACGAATGGCTTATGCTACGGACGGTAAATTATCTGTTAAAGGAGAATATACTCTCGATGAAGCGGAATATGACTTTGAGCACAGTTTCGATAAACTTCCCGCAGTTCTTCCTACTCCTGTGGGTGTTCTTAGTTTTACGGTTAATGAATCCATTGTGAACGATACTATTCAACCTATAGAAGAAGATGTCTATTTGGCTGCCTATGTTGGTAGTCCTACAGTCATAGCAGAGAATTATGCAGAGAATCTGAGTGTTGAACCTGCATCTAAAACTACTACAATTGCTCTACTGAGCTTGCAGAGTACTGTTAAGCAGCGTGGATTTGATTTTATCAATCGCCTTATAGCTTTCTATAATCAGGATACCAATGATGAGAAGAATGAGGTGGCTCAGAAAAGTGCAGAATTCATTGAGGAACGTATTGGCATCATCAATCGTGAGTTGGGAACTACGGAAAGTGAACTTGCTGATTTCAAACAACGTTCGGGTTTGACTGATTTGACGAGTGATGCTCAGCTTGCTTTGCAGGAAAATTCCAGATACGAACAGCAACGAACTGAAAATGCTACTCAGATTAGTCTGGTGACCTATCTGCATGACTATATCAATAATCCTAAGAATCTTGATGAAGTCATTCCCGCTAATGTAGGTTTGAAGGATGCCAACCTTGCATCGATCATTGAACAATATAACACAATGTTGATTGAGCGCAAGCGTTTGCTTCGTACGTCTTCTGAGAATAATCCTGCTATCATCAATATGAACACGGGTATTGAGGCCATGCGTTATAATGTTCAGACTACTGTCAATAGTGTCTTGAAAGGTCTTCAGATAACCCGTGATGATATTGATCGTCAGGCTCGTAAATTTGAGGGTCGTATCAGTAATGCCCCTTTGCAGGAGAAGGAATTTATGACTATTTCCCGTCAACAGGAAATCAAGGCTGCTCTTTATATTATGCTTTTGCAGAAGCGTGAGGAGAATGCTATTACCCTTGCTGCTACCGCTAACAACGGGCGTATTATTGAAGAACCGCTATCGAGTAAATATCCTGTATCTCCAAGGAAAAAGGTATTTATGCTTGCTGCCTTAATATTGGGTTTAGGTATTCCTGTGGGTATCATTTATTTGAATGACTTGTTAAAGTATAAGATTGAAAACCGTGAAGATGTAGAGAAGATTACTAACGTAACTATTCTAGGTGAAATACCTTTGGGCGCTAAGCCGGAAGAAGGTGCGATTGTTGTTCGTGAGAATAGGAATGACATGATGGAAGAAACCTTCCGTGCTCTTCGCACTAACATGCTTTTCATGCTGGGAAGTGATGAGAAGGTTATTCTTTTCAGTTCCAGCCAGCCTGGTGAAGGTAAGTCGTTTATTGCCGGTAATACCGCAGTCAGTCTTGCCTATATGGGTAAAAAAGTGATTATTGTTGGTATGGATATTCGTAAACCCGGTCTGAATAAAGTCTTTAATATGTCCCGTCGTGCAGAAGGTATCACTAATTATCTGAGTGATCCTAAACATGCAAACTTGCTTGAATTGATTCAACATAGTGATATCAGTCCTAATTTGGATATTCTTCCGGGGGGGCTTATTCCTCCTAATCCAACGGAACTAGTGGCGAGTGATGCTCTTGACAAAGCTATTGAACAGTTGAAGGAACATTATGATTATGTTATTTTAGATACTGCTCCTATTGGTTTGGTGACGGATACTGCTATTATTGGTCGTGTTGCTGATTTGTGTGTTTATGTTTGTCGTGCTGATGTTACTCCGAAAGCTGCTTTTGGCTATATCAATACGCTTCGTGATGAGAAGAAATTCTCAAAACTTGCTACTGTTATTAATAGTATTGATATGAGTAAGCGTAAGAATAGTTATGGCTATGGTTATGGTAAGAAATATGGTTATGGCTATGGTAAGAGATATGGTTATGGCTATGGTTATGGCTATGAAACAAATGAGAAAAGGAAATCAGAGGGAAAATAAATTAAAATTCTTGATAGATATATGGGGTACAACCAATAGCTGTATTCAAACTATAGTTTGGAAATTTAAAACTTGTGTAAGAAGTTGTTTTAGACCGTATATTATACGTTGAAATACGTTGAATTATGTCTCTATTTTTGGTGTGCCTAAAAAATGTATCAAAATGAACAATGCAAAGAATCGTGAAGGAAGCTTCTATGCTTCCAAAGTCCACTTGTTTCTAAATGGGATGAATACGGTGATGATAATCTGGAAAATTGTAGTTGCGAAACTATCGCTGAACAGAAAAAGTTGAAGCTTGAAATAGAGAACATGATAGACGAATATCGTCCAATAGCCCTTTTATAGGGGCTGAAAGTGTTAAAATCGAAAATCCTTTTTCTTTTTGAATGTTGTTAAATCTCTAATAAATAAGTGATTTGGTACTGTTTGGGTAGAAGTGGATGCTTACTTTTAAATAGAATATTAGTTATGGATGCTACTCAAAAAGTTGTTTTCAATACAGTTATTTTATATCTAAAAATTTTAGTAACAATGGCTGTGTCGTTGGTGTCAGTTCCATTGGTACTCAAAACTTTAGGGACAAGCGACTATGGTTTATATAATCTTGTAGCAGGTATCATCACTATGCTTGCTTTTCTTAATAACTCAATGTTAGTTTCATCCCAACGGTACATGTCTGTTGCTATGGGTGAAGGTAAAGTTGATAGGATTAACAGTATATACAATACAAGTTTTATACTTCATCTCAGTCTCGCCATCTTGATTGTCCTAGGTTTGGAACTTCTAGGCGTTCCATCCATAGAAAAATTGAATATTGATTCAAACAGAGTTACAGTTGCTCAAATTATTTTTCAATTTTTGATAATAAGTACTTTTTCAAGAATATTGTCTGTCCCTTTTGATGCAATAATGAATGCGCATGAGGATATGCTCCCATTCTCTATAATTGAGTTTATTGACTCAATCTTAATGTTAATTGTTGCATTTACTCTTAGGTTTGTCCTTATTGATAAATTAGTGTTTTATGGTGGTTGTGTTGCTTCAATTGCGTTACTTTCGTTGATTATGAAATATGGATGGTGCTTTTATGCATACAAGAATTATAAATTAGTACTATCAAAATACGTAACTAAATCACAGATTAAAGAAATGCTTAGCTTTACAGGATGGAACTTATTTGGAAGTGCTGCTCTTATGGGGAGAAATCAAGGTGTAGCAGTTCTCTTCAATCTGTTTTTGGGAACGATTTCAAACGCGGCTTATGGTATATCTAATCAAATAAATAATGCTTTAGTTCACTTTTCTTCCACATTTCAAAGAGCGATCAATCCACAGCTTATGAAAAGTGAAGGTATGGGGGATCGAAGTCGATTGCATCGAATTGCAAATATTTCTTCCAAATTTTCTGTTCTTGCCATTACATTTATTTCTGTCCCTTTGATTGTGCTTATGGATGATGTGTTATATATCTGGTTAGGTAATAAAATTCCATCATTTACTTCAGAATTAAGTAAATGCATTTTAATAATGTCAATTTTATATCAGTTTTCGACTGGATTGATGTCTGCGATTCAAGCAACTGGAAATATTCGTAATTACCAAATATTGATGGGTAGTATCATTCTTCTTAATGTACCATTAGCCTATGGCATTCTCAAATTAGGATTTCCAATCTATTATGTAACTATAGGTTTTGTTATGTTTGAGTTTCTATCTTTGATTATTCGAATAATTATGGCGAAATCAATTGTAGGTATAACAATAGAATCATATATAAAAGATGTTATTATTCCATGCCTGAGTGTTGTCTCTTTTTCGACATTATTATGTATGATTCCATTTCTTTTTATTGAATCTTGTGTTTTAAGATTAATTTCAACAGGAGTCGTTTATATTATTATGTTTATATTCCTTTCATATCTTTGGGCATTTAACAAGAATCAAAAGGCTATGTTTAAATCATGGATTCAAAATGTAATGGCTAAGTTTACTTTTTAATTCGACAAAAATGAGTAAAACATTGTTTAGATATATAGAAATATTTATCATGTCTTTGATTTTTTATTATTTAAATTTTGAGATGGTATCTATGATGAGGGTGAAATTTGATGAAGCTACATCAAATTCATCGGTTTTTTATTTTACTACTATATTGTTTTTTCTTTTGTTATTTCTTTATTTTTTCCGACATAATTTGAATCTAAGATTTCAGATATTGTTTAGTGTTTGTTTGTTTTATATTGTATTAATAACTCTTTTACATTTGGATAGAGGTGATTCTGTATATCACAGTTTCTATTTAGTAGTAAGATTAATTCTTCCTATTCTTCTGTTTCAGAATTTATTTAATGCTGCTAGTTATATTGATTCTAAAACCTTTAATATTTATGTTGTTGTAGGTATATTGTATATGCTGTATAATTACAATATTAATTATCAATATGTTATTTTTAATCAGCTGTTTGTGGAAGATGAGTTTCGAACTTCTGCAAACTATATTTTTTTATATTTAGGTCCTTTACTCTTTCTAAGTAATAACAAACTTATAAAGTATGGAAGTATGATTATTGTAACAGTCTTATTAGTTACGTCTTTAAAACGAGGTGGTATGATCTGTCTTGGCTTTGGTTTTATTTCATACTATATTGTTAACGAAATGATACAAAAGAAGTCTGATATCATAACCAAAGCATTAAAATTGGGTGCAATCTTCATATTTTTCGTTATTGTTGCTGTTTATGCGAATGAAAAAATGGGTGGTGTTATTTTTGAACGTTTTGCTTCGATTCTATCAGATAAAGGATCAGGTAGAGATAAAGTTTATAAAGCTACATTTGATTTGATAATCAATACAGACTTTACTTCATTTTTATTTGGCCATGGTTGGAATTCTGTTGTTTTAAAGTCAAAAGCCAACTTGTCTGCTCATAATGATTTGTTAGAAGTTTTATACGATTTTGGCGTTTTTGCTTTGTTGCTATATTTATTTGTTTGGATTGAACTTGTAAAGTATTTTAGGTCCATGATTCGTCGCAATTCCAAGTATGCTCCAGTTATGGCTTTTACAATAGTTTCATTTCTTGTTAATTCTATGGTTGCACACGTTTTATTATATCCTTCATATATTGCATCATTCGCTATTGTTTGGGGATATATTATAGGTAAAGATTATCAAACAAAGAATTATATAAAATAGTATGAGAATAGGTCTTTTAGCTTATCATTCTGCGATAAATTTTGGTGCTACTTTACAGTTGCTTTCTACATACATGTTTTTTAAGAATAATGGATATGAACCTATTGTCATAAACTGGGTAGCATCGGATTTAGAAGCGTTTTATAATAGTCGTTCACAAGAGGGACAAAGAAGCTTTTCTTTGAATTTACGTCAGAACATTTGGACTGAATCTAGATTGTGTCGGACTTCGAAAGAAGTTGCAAACGTAATTTCAGATTATAATATTGGTGGGGTTATTATTGGGAGTGATGCAGTTTGTCAACATCATCCTACTATTGAAAGAGTTTCTTTCCCTTGTAGATCAATTATAAAAATACAAAAGTATACAACTGATAGGATGTTTCCAAATGTATTTTGGGGGGATTTTTTGAATTATCTTCCTCATCCTGTTCCAGTTGCTGTAATGTCTGCTTCTTCTCAAGATTCTGCCTTTAATTATTTTGGACCTTCGTTGAAGAAGAAAATGAATAAATATATATATCGCTATTCATATTTATCTGTTAGGGATGTTTGGACTCAAAAAATGTTTTCTCACATATCAAATGGAACTATTGTCCCTCCTGTAACTCCAGATCCGGTTTTTGCATTCAATTATAATGCAGGTTGTTTGGTTCCTAATAGAGAAGATATTTTAAAAAGGTTTCATTTACCAGAGAAATATTTGCTTGTTAGTTTTTTTGACTCTTATAAGGTTTCTCAGTCTTGGATGGATGAATTTGTTGAATTAGCAAGCAATAAAAATTTAGTATGTGTATCTTTACCATTTGCTCAAATTCGGTCTGCAATTAAATGCCCTTATGAGATTTCATTGCCTCTTTCTCCAATTGACTGGTATGCTCTTATTAAGTATTCATCCGGCTACATTGGAAATAATATGCATCCTATTGTGGTTTCATTACATAACCAAATTTCATTTTTTTCTTTTGATAATTATGGTATTAAGAAGTGTAAGAATATATTTGTAAATGACAGATCTAGTAAGATTAAACATGTTTTGGATTCTGCTGGCATGGGGGATTATAGAATTAGTGCTATCTCAAAGAATTTTTCGCAACCAGCTCCTTTGCATGTACTAAATAAATTACTTTCTTTTGATAAAAAGAAATGTAAAGTATTTGCTGATTCTTATTACCAAAAGTATCAGCATATGATGCAAGAAATTATATCGAAATTTTAGTTCTATGCGCATTGCTTATATCTCTCCCACTTTTCTGTCGGATGTTGATCTTTCTTTGCTTAACGATTTACAATCTAAAGTAGATGTTGATTATTATCTTCAGATTTCTCCATTTATTTTAAAAAATGCTGCTGTCTGTATTAATAAGCAAAATGTTAAAAATGGTGTTCTTGATGTTAGTGACTATCCTGAGTTAGAACAATTTACAAGGGTTATTGATAAAGATAAATTTTATATAGTTAACGATACTGGTCACCATAGTTATTCCATAAGATCTTTCTTCTGTTATTTCCATCTTTTAATTAAGTTATTGTGTGGTAAATACGATGTTATACATTTTACTTGGCCATTTACCAAAGCTGGTTATATTATGTATTTTCTTAGAAAAAAGATGATAATGACAGTTCATGATCCCTTTCCTCATTCTAGTAATGATGATTCTTATAATCGTTCTGTCAGGAAGGTGGCATTTAGAGCAGTACATAATTTTATACTTCTGAATCTTCAACAGAAGGAGGATTTTATAGATTATTATCAGCTTCAAAAGAAAAAGGTTTTCAATAGTAGTCTGGGATGTTATTCTTACCTTCATATTTATGATTCTACAGAAAATACATATTTTGAAGATTTAAAACCTGGTTATATTCTTATGTTTGGCAATATCTTATCTCATAAAGGTGCTGATTATCTATTGGAAGCTATGGAGTTAGTTCATAAAACTATCCCATCAGCTAAACTTGTAGTGGCTGGCAGGTGGAAATGGAATTATGATAAGTACGACTATTTCAAGAATAAAAGTTTTATACACCTTATAGACAAATTTATTCCAGATTCTTCTTTAGCTCAATTAATAAGAAGTTCATCAATATGTGTCACACCGTATCTAGATGCAACACAAAGTGGAGTTATAATGTCTGCATTCGCTTACAATAAACCATGTATAGCCACCAATGTAGGTGGACTGCCTGAAATGGTTGTTGATAAAAAGTTTGGCAAAATTGTACCACCTAAAAATATTGATGCATTAGCAAATTCAATAATTGAACTCTTGCATGATCATAATCTTTTATGTGACTATAAATATAACATAAAAAATGAATATGAGTTAGGAAACAAATCATGGAATATAATATCTGATAAATTAATCGACATATACAAAGAGATTATTTAAATATGAAAGCAAGAGTAATTGCATTATATCTTCCACAGTTTCATCCTATTCCAGAAAACGATAAGTATTGGGGGAAAGGATTTACAGAATGGACAAATGTTGGTAAAGCTAAACCGTTATTTAAAGGTCATTATCAACCAAGAGTTCCAGCAGATTTGGGCTATTATGATTTGAGAATGCCAGAAGTTAGAGAGGCACAAGCAGGATTAGCTCGTGAAGCTGGAATTGAGGGATTTTGCTATTGGCATTATTGGTTTGGTAATGGTCGTATGCTCTTGGAACGTCCATTCCAAGAAGTTCTTGATAGTGGAAAACCTGAGTTTCCATTCTGTTTAGGATGGGCAAATCATTCATGGAAGACAAGCACATGGACAAATGATGGAAAACAAAGAAATGAGATGATTGCAGAAATGCAATATCTTGGTGAAGATGATTATCGTAAACATTTTAATTATGTACTTAAAGCTTTCCAGGATAAACGATATATTACAGTTGATGGTATGCCATTATTCTTGATCTTTGACCCAATCGATCTTCCTGCAGATTTTATTCCATATTGGAGAAAATTTGCAAAGGAAATAGGCTTGCCAGGTATTCATTTTGTAGCTAATATTCAAAATACGAATGGACGGCCTTTAAAGGATAATAATGGTAATATAGTTACAAAGGGATATTTTGCTACGGATGAAGCCGGGAAATATTATGATTATGTTGTTAATATAAAAGGATTCGATGCAGTTGCTTCACTTGGTACTTGGAGAGCAGAAATAATGTCCAAAAATAAGTTTTGGTTTGCTGCTCAACGTGCTCTTGCTAATAGATTTAATATTAAGATACCAAACATTTATGATTATCGAAAGATAATGAAAAACTATTATGTACCAGAGGATTCTCGTGAAAATGTCTATCCATCTTTACTTCCTCAGTGGGATAGAAGTCCGCGATCTGGAGTTAATGGTATTTATAAAAATTCTACTCCAGAATATTTTAAAGAGTCTATCCTTGAAGCATTAAAACTGGTAAAGAACAAAAAAACAGAGCATAGAATTTTGTTTTTAAAGTCTTGGAATGAGTGGGCTGAAGGGAATTATGTTGAGCCTGACATTAAGTTTGGTCATGGTTATCTAGATGCAATACATGATTCAATAATATAGGATGAAAATACTTTTTATTTCAAGAGGGACACCTTCTTCTCGTGACCCTCAATGGGGAAGTTTCGAACTTGATCAAGCCAAAGCATTAAGAAATTATGGTCATGATGTGGTTTTGCTGAGTGTTGATCGAAGGTTTAGGAGATACTATCGTAAACATGGAATCACTATGAAGGTCATAGATGGGATATATTGTTATAATAGTTTTTATTTATCAGCTGCTATAACAAATATTATTAGTCCAAAACTGACAGACTTTATAGGAAATAAGCAGATAGAGAGGTTGTTCAATAAAGTAATTAAAAAATTTGGTTTCCCAGATATTGTATATGGCCATTACCTTCCGAATTCATGTTTGGCTGTTTATTTAAAAAATAAATATGGAATTCCTGCGGTGGGTATTGAACATTGGAGTAAAATGGGACAAAAGGATCTGACCCCTCTAATATACAATCAAGCAAAACAGACATACCCTTGTTTAGATGCCTTAGTTTCAGTGTCTACTGACCTTAAAAGAATGATAAAGCAGAATATTGGTATAGAATCGTATGTTGTAAATAACATGTTGGGAGATGGTTTTGATTATGTCGATAATATGCATAAAGGTATAATCAATTTTGTTTCTATAGGCAATCTTCTTCCAATTAAAGGCTTTGATGTGCTCATTGAGGCTTTCTCTTTATTGAATCGACCTAAGGATTCATGGCACTTGAATATTATCGGTAGTGGTAAAGAAAAAGAAAACTTACAGAAGCAGATAAAGGACTGTGATTTACAAAATAATATTAAACTCTTAGGCAGGCTACAAAAGAGTGATGTTATTTCTAATCTACAAGCATCTGATGTCTTTATCGTTTCATCACATACGGAAACTTTTGGAGTTGCCGCTCTTGAAGCATTGGCATGTGGACTTCCTGTTATTTCTACAGAATGTGGAGGCCCAAGAGATTTTATAACCAAAGAGAATGGAAAGTTCTGCAAAGTTAACGATCCTCAGTCTTTATCAGATGCTATAGATGATATGTTTGAGCATATTGATGATTATGACCGCAAGGCTATTTCAGAGGATGTACACTCAAGATTTTCGGGTAAAGCCATCTCCCAACAACTTACCAGTATTTTTGAATCAGTAGTAAACAAACATTAAATGAAGAAAATAGCAATATATGGTGCAGGTGGCTTCGGTCGTGAAGTTGCTTGTCTGCTTAATAAGATTAATGAAGTAAAACTTACATGGGAGTTGATAGGATTCTTTGATGATGGTTTAGCCATAGGTACAGAAGTATCTCACTTCGGGAATGTACTTGGTGGAATCAATGAACTGAACGAGTGGTCCTCTAAGCTATCTATAGCTATTACCATCGGTAATCCAAAGATAGTTCAGAGTATTGTCTCAAAAGTTTTTAATCAGAATGTAGATTTCCCTAATATCATTGCTCCTACAGTTTATTTCTCAGATCCTGAGACTTTCAATATCGGTAGGGGTAATATAATCCAGAAGCATTGCAGCTTTTCATGTGATGTTACGATTGGAGACTTTAATGTGATGGATGGAGCTGATGTATTCGGACATGATGATGTGGTGGGATCATATAACACTTTTATGCCTGCAATGCGCATATCTGGTGAGGTGAATATTGGGGATTGCAACTTCTTTGGCGTAGGTTCGATTATATTGCAGAAGATTAAGATTGGTAACAATGTAAGATTGGGGGCTGGTAGCGTGCTGATGCGAAAGCCAAAGGATGGCATTCTCTATATGGGTAATCCAGCCAAGAAAATGAATTTGTAGTTATAGGAAATAAATTACAAACGTTTATAATTTTAAATAATATGGAAATTAAAGAATTTATCCAGAATTTTGCAGATCAGCTCGATGATACAGATGCTGAAGTATTGGCACCAGAAACAGAGTTCCGTACACTGGATGATTGGAGTTCATTGGCAGCGCTTTCTATCATTGCGATGGTAGATGAAGAATATGGTGTATCTATTGCTAGCGACACCTTTAAAAATGCCAAGACTATTCAAGATTTGTTTGATCAGGTAAATAAGTAGTCCAATGTCTAACATCGAAAAGTACAATGACATCTTCAAGAAGATGTTCAATGTGTCAGATGATGAACTAGGGGCTCTGGTATATAAGGAGACTGCCGAATGGAATTCGATGACTCAGATTGCTCTTGTGTCAGAAATTGAAGAGCAATTCGATTTGGATTTTGATACAGATGATATATTCCTTTTGAAATCATACATTATCGGCAAAGATATGTTGACGAAAAAGTTTGATATTGAACTCTAATCAATATGTTTGAACTCGAAAATTTTAAAGACAATATTGCATGTATCACTCCATCAGGAGAACAAGTCTCCTATGGTGAGTTGCAGGCTTTAACAGCAAGAATTATAAGCAATTTGAAGCCTTACCAGCTGGTCTTCAGTATGTGTAGCAATACCATTGGTTCTGTGGCTGGATATATATCGTTTGTTAACAACAATGATGCAACTCTTATGCTGGATTCTCACATCGAGCGTTCGGCGTTCGATGCTTTATACCAGACCTATCTGCCAAGGTATGTTTGGGCACCTAAGGAGTTTGCTTCACCAAAAGGAGCTGAAAATATCTTTTGTGAGAAGGATTATATACTATGGGAGATAACGCCAAATGAATCTCCTGTAAGTGATAAACTTTCTGTTTTGCTCACTACATCGGGTAGTACTGGGTCACCTAAGCTTGTTCGTCTCTCCAAGGAAAATTTGATGAGTAATGCGCTTTCTATAGTTGAGTATCTTAATATCACTGCGGATGAGCGTCCTGTAACAGGTCTGCCAATGTATTATTCCTTTGGTCTCTCAATCATTAATTCTCATGTCTTAGTGGGTGCAACTCTTTTGCTGACTCCTTCATCATATGTAGAACGTGAATTTTGGCAGTTTGCTAACGACAACTGTTTCACTTCGTTTTCTGGTGTTCCATACACTTTTGAAATCATGAAGAAATTGAAACTTTGGAAAATACCAATGCCAACTCTTCGTACACTGACTCAAGCTGGAGGAAAGCTGAGTAATGAATTGCTCCAGTTCTTTATTGAAAAGTATGAGTCTAGGGGAGTGAAGTTCTTCCTTATGTACGGTCAGACGGAAGCTACAGCTCGCATGAGTTATCTTGATCCCCAATATAGCATCACCAAACTCGGAAGTATTGGCAAGGGAATTCCTGGCGGAACATTCTTTTTGGTTGATGACGATGGCAAAGTGATTGAAGGTACAAATGAAGTTGGTGAATTGGTGTATGAAGGAGCTAATGTAAGTTTGGGTTATGCAGAATGTGTAGACGACCTGATGAAGGATGATGAAAATCATGGCTGTTTACATACAGGTGATTTGGCTTATCGAGATAAAGATGGTTTCTATTTCATTGTAGGTCGCAAGAAACGATTCCTCAAACTATTTGGAAATCGCATCAGTCTCGATTACGTCGAAACCTTTCTGAAAGAAAAACTGAAGGAATGTGTATGTGTGGGTGATGATAGCAAACTCATCATTTATACTACGGATATTGATTATGTTGAGAATGAAATCATTGACTTTATCGTCGCTCGTACAAAGATTGTGCGTACGGTATTCTCTGTTCGATATATCAATGAGATTCCTCATTCGGAGTCAGGTAAGATACTCTACAAGAAATTAAATATAGATTAAATAATGGCACATCAGATAATTAAAAATGTAAGCATTGTTGGTATCACTACTTGTGTACCAAGGAATGTGGAAGAAAATACTTCTCTGCCATTGTTCAAAGAAGGTGAGGTTGAGAAGGTTATACTTTCTACTGGTATTGAAAGAAGACGTATTGTTGATCCTGGCGTAACTTCTGGAGATCTTTGTTACAAGGCTGCAGAGGACTTGATTCAGGGCCTAGGATGGAATAATGAAGAAATAGATTGCTTGATATTTGTAAGTCAAACACAGGATTACATTCTTCCTGCAACTTCATGTGTGATTCAAGGTAAGCTTAGATTACCAAATTCATGTTGCTGCTTTGATATTTCTTATGGTTGCTCAGGATGGGTATATGGACTTAGCGTCATCTCTGCTATGATCTCTACAGGTATAATGAAAAAAGGCTTGCTGCTTGTTGGTGATACAACTTCTACGTTTAAGTCTGCTAAGGATAAGACTGCACGTCCTCTCTTTGGCGATGCAGGAACTGCTACAGCATTGGTATTCGATCCTAATGCAGAGGATATAAAGTTTGCGCTTTACGCAAATGGTAATAAGTTTGATTCTATCATTGTTACTGATGGTGGTTGTCGTAATCCTTTCTCAGTATCTTCTCTCGAAGAAACAGAATACGAGGATGGTGCAATTCGCACACCAATGCATTCTGCAATGAATGGTATGGATGTCTTCTCATTTGGTATCACAAAAGGTCCCGAGGTAACTAAGGATGTTTTGGAGTTTGCTGGTAAGACAGTAGATGATGTGGATTTCTTTATCTTCCATCAGGCCAACAAGTTCATGAATGAGAAGATCCGCAAGAAGTTGAAGATAGCTGAGGAAAAGGTGCCTTATTCGATGAAGGACTTTGGTAATGTAAGTTGTGCTACTATTCCTTTGACCATTAACTATCGTTTCAAGGAAGTTGCAGAACTACAGGGCAAAGAGATTGTTGCAACAGCCTTTGGTGTAGGTCTTTCTTGGGGTAGTACCTCTTTTAAACTCAATGATATCAAATATTTAGGAATGTCTGAATATGAATAGTCTATTTAGTTTATTAGGTAAGCAAATTCTGATTACAGGTGCAGCTTCTGGCATTGGTCGTTGTGTTGCTGTTGAAGCTTCCAAACTGGGCGCCAATATTACTCTTGTTGATCTCAATGAAGCAGGACTACAGGAGACTCTCGGAATGCTATCAGGGGGAAGTCACGCCACATTGAAGTGTGACCTTACAAGTTCTGAGGATCGTGAAAACCTCATTGTTCAGGTTAGTAAACTCGATGGAGTTGTGAATTGTGCAGGAATTGGTATGACCTTACCATTCAAGTTTTGTACAGAGAATGAGCTCGGTCGCATCATGAACATCAATTTCTTCGGCCCTGTGTATCTCGTACAGTCATTGGCCAAAGGTAAGAAAATCAACAAGAATGCTTCTGTCGTCTATATGGCAAGTATTGATGGTACAGTGACCGGTCACATTGGTAATTCATGTTATGCAGCATCTAAGGGTGCTATCATGGGGTCTGTACGAGCTCAGGCTTTGGAATTTGCAAGTCGTGGAGTACGGGTTAATTGCGTCTCACCAGCTCGTGTGAATACACCTCTCATCAAACGAAATAATATTTCTGAGGAGCAGGTAGAGGCCAACAAGCAGGAATATCCGATGAAGCGATATGCTGATCCTATTGAGATAGCTGGTTATATTCTTTATTTGCTTTCGGATGTTAGTACCTATACATCAGGTTCTAATTTGGTGATTGATGGATGTTTTACAATTCAATAAGATTTTTATGATTACTGATAAAAGAAGTATTAGGCAAAAATTAGCGAAGTACTTAGGAGAGTAATATCTGTCTATCATAGATTTAGAGGTTGTGATATTGGATGGAATATTCTCATCTCGAGAAGTGCAATATTAGATAGATCAAATCCTAAAAGAATTCATATAGGTAATAATGTACGAGTTCTAATAGAAACAATGCTGATCACATGATTATGAGTGCGAGGCATTGAAAGGATATAAAATGAATTCTGATATATACATAGGAAATAACTGTGTGATTGGTGGAAGATTTTAGATAAAGGGGAAAAGGGTAATGACAAAAGTTTAGGTAATATTCAAAATACCTCTTATCTCTTTTATCAATTCTCATTATTATGAGAATATAATATTTCAGATATATGGAAAAGAGAGTATTAAGACAATCTTTAAGTCGTTTGGTTAGAGGTTTTTATACTTCTTTTTACCTTAAGGCTCTTAAAGGTATGGATAGCGGGAAAAACTGTTCAGTTGCTAAATCTGCAACGATGGAGAGGGCTTATCCAAAATCTATTCATATTGGAGATAATTCTCGAATTTCTATTGAAGCTATGGTATTAGGCCATGATTTCTTTAGAGGAAAAGAATAGGCGGATACATTTATTGACCACAATACAGTTATAGGTACTCGTGCTATTGTTCTTCCTAATTTAAAAATAGGCAATCATGTTTTTGTTGGTGCTGGAGCTGTTGTTACTAAGGATATACCAGGCCATTGCTTAGTTGCAGGTAATTCCGCAAAAATTATTCGTGTTGGTATTGAATTGAATGGTCAGAATCATTGCAATACCTTTATTCACTGTTTGACGTAAGCACTCAATTTAGGGCTATAAATTAGAAATCCTACCTTCGTTAAGACTAAAATTTAGAAATTATGTATAACAGCGAAGATCTTGAAAAGTTTTACTTTCTAGCCATACAATGAGTGTTTACACAAGTGATAAGCGCCTACTGGCACTCGTCTGAAGGGTATATACCATGTTTTGGGCGCTTACCGAAATTTAGTTCGTAATTATCGTATGCAAAGATGATGTAAAAAAATAAAGCAAAAGGGATTTATATATCATGATGAATTAGGCTATTCTACTTTAGAAGAAAAGGATAATGTTGTATTTATTATTCTACATAGTTTATGGTGTTTTTTTTGAAGGGGTGGGCTGCGTCAAATGGTGGATTTGTATTTTGTTTTAAGAGCGAATCAAGAAATTGATATCTCTTCTGAAATATATGAATTTGGATTAGGGCAATTTTCAAGCGCTTGCTCATGGGGATCATGGAGAGTATTTGAAGATAGTGATAATTCTTCATTCTTGCTAACCGATAATTCAGGTCGGAAACTTTGGTCATTATGATGAACGTAAGACAATTTTAAAAAGTAATTTTATTATAGTGAAACTTTGGAAAAAGTATCTTCATTATGCTCATCTTATTGAGTAATGTTCTTCGATTTTTTTGCTATCATTTAGCTTTTACCATATTAGATTGTGGAAATATTCTATGAATAAAAAAAATGAGCAATGGAATTGTATAAAGTTGTAAACAGCATATTTACATCTTATACATATATTCTTCCTGTGGGTGAGAAAGAATGTTGGTTGGTTGATTGTGGAGATATAGATAAAGTAATTGAAGCAGGGTGGAAAGTAAAAGGCGTACTTTTAACTCATGTACATTTTGATCACATCTACGGATTGAATGAACTGATGAAATATATGCCTAATGTAGTGGTATATACTAATACTGAGGGACAACAGGCATTACAGAATCCAAAATGGAATTTCTCAGAGTACCATCTTGATCAACCTAATTTTGTCTTTGATAGACCTGATGCTGTTAGAGTGATTGAGAAAGAATGTTGGATTTCGTTGGATTCTGTATTATCTGTTTTTGTGCTCTTCACTCCTGGTCATGAGAATTCTTGTTTGTCATTCGTAATTGATAATATGCTATTTACCGGGGATTCTTATATACCAGGTGTTAATGTAGTGACTATTTTACCGAGAAGTAATAAAGAAGAGGCTGCTTTTTCACTTGATAGGCTTAGGAAATTAGAAGAAAGTGGATTCATAATTTGTCCAGGACACTTGGTTTAGCATAATGCATGAATTATAAATTATTACATCTCTTTTTTCTTCTATTGATTACTGTTGGAAATATAAAACCATTGGCAAGTAATAATTATGGATATAGTATTGAATCTGTTAATTTGGTTGATAATGTGTCTAATAGGTTTATAAGATAATGTTATGTTAATAAATCACTGTTGGATAAATTCAATTATTTATATATTGGTAAGGATGGGATTATTGTTCGTATGATGAATATAAGCGCTTCTTTCAGTTGACTGTTACAAAGTTAAATGAGTTAATGGGTACAAATTCGCTAATATTCGTTTTTTCTGGTTTTACTGCCAAAAAATCTACTAACTTTAGTTTTAGACCATCTTTTGAGATAGTTGAAAAAACTTATTCTGGTGATTTTTTTGTAGATATTATAGGTCTTGATGAGTATTAGTTTCAGATTCAAAATCAAAATTCATACTATCGGTCACTCTTAGGATATAAAGTAATAACTGGTTTTACAGAAAAACATTTAAAAGTTCCTGCACTACTTGAGTTTCAGACTTACGATTTCATAAAAGGATATGGTAATACTTATTCAAATGTATGTAATCTATTGAATGAAGAGGGTGTTCGGTTATCGTATTTTATGGATTGGTGCATGTTCTTAAAAAAATATATCTTCTGAGTGTATTTATTGTAATCTTATTAATCTTATTGTCTATATATTTGCTTAAGTGCTTCTCTCTGTTATTTGTATAAATGGTTGTTAGTGATATTTTTAATTATAAATAAGTGCTCAAATTAGTTTGAATATTGTATGGGATTTACATTTAGTCAAAAGCTTTATATGTATTTTATTAAGAGGCCTATGGGTTTCTTGATGGCATTATTATCAATAATATTGTTGTCGCCTATTTTTATTGCAACTATTATTTTGTTGTACTTCGCAAACAAAGGTGCTGGTGTGTTCTTTACGCAAGATCGTCCTGGTAAGAACGAGCAAATATTTAAGGCTCTGAAGTTTAAGACAATGACAGACGAAAAAGATATTGATGGCAATTTGTTGCCGGATGCCGACCGACTAACACCAGTGGGTAAGTTTATTCGCACAACAAGTATTGATGAGCTGCCCCAGTTAATTAATATTTTGAAAGGTGATATGGCATTTATTGGTCCTCGTCCTTTATTGGTAAAATATCTTCCTTTATATTCAAAAGAGCAACATCATCGTCATGATGTGACTCCAGGTATGAGCGGATGGGCACAGGTGAATGGACGTAATAATATTTCTTGGTCAAAGAAATTTGAACTTGATTTGTATTATGTTCAGCACATTGGTTTATGGATGGATATCAGAGTATTCATCACTACAATTAAGAAAGTGCTTTTCCGTGATGATATAAGCAAAGATGGTCAGGCTACCACAGAAGCCTTTAATGGATGTAACTAATTCAATATGAGTTAGTATAAGTTGTCATTTCGGAAATGTGATATAGCAATTGAATAAAAAAGAATAATAAGAGAAAACTGTGAAGGGAATAGTTCTTACTGGAGGTTCCGGTGGTCGTCTTTACCCAATCACAAAGGGTATTAGTAAGCAATTAACGTCTATTTAGATAAACTATTATCCGATATCTGTATTGATGTTGGCTGGCATCTGTGATATCTTGGTCATTTCAACACCTTTCAAATTGCCTGGATTCAAACATTTGCTAGGAGAGGGCAGAATTATGGTGTTACAGAATTTGAGATAATTGCTTCTCTATAGAGGAGAAGCCGAAGGATCCAAAAAGCAACTATGCAGTTGTAGGATTATATTTCTATCCCAATAAGGTGCTAGTAGAGGTGACTAAGAACATCAAGCCTTCTGCTCAAGGAGAATATGAAATTACTACAGTCAATCAGTAATTCCTTGAGGATGGTGAATTAAAGGTTCAAACTTTGGATTGAGATTTTGCATGGCTCGCTAGAGGGGGCATGACAGTTTCTCTGAAACTTCAACGTACATTGAAGTTTCAGAGAAACGTCAAGACTTGAAGGTTGGATCACGGAAAAACGAATGCGTGAGCTCGCTCAATCTATTTTAAGGAACCAAGTGGTCAGTATCTTCTTAAGGTGATTGATGAATTAAAAGAAACAGGAAATTATAATTTGTAATATTTGACATGAATGTTATTAAGACTGCCATTGAAGGCGTTGTAATCATAGTACCACGAGTGTTTAAGGATGGTCGAGGCTATTTCTTTGAGTCATTTTCTCAGCGTGAGTTTGATGAGAAAGTCCGTAAAGTAAGCTTTGTACAGGATAATGAAAGTATGAGTGTTTACGGCGTTATGCGTGGATTACACTTCCAGCGTCCTCCATTTACACAAAGCAAGTTGGTTCGTTGTGTGAAAGGTGCTGTACTTGATGTCGCTCTTGATATCCGTAAAGGTTCATCAACATACGGTGAGCATGTAGCAGTAGAGTTGACGGAAGATAATCATCGTCAGTTTTTCGTTCCAAGAGGTTTTGCACATGGTTTCGCCGTTCTTTCGCAAACAGCAGTTTTCCAGTATAAGTGTGATAATTTCTACGTTCCTGAAGCCGATGGAGGTGTCTCTATTGTGGACAGCAGCCTCAGCATCGATTGGAAGATTGATGCAGACAAGGCATTGCTTTCAGAGAAGGATGCCAAACACGCTCTACTCAAGGATTTCCATTCTCCATTCTCCATTGACATGGATTTGTATCCAGAATTTAAATAAATCTCCAATTTTATATTTATTGATATGAATATTCTAGTAACAGGTGTTAATGGTCAGCTCAGAAACGAAATGAGAATTGCTAGCAAGAATACTGTATATGATTATATTTTACAGGTATGGACGAGGTAGAAGGTCTTGACACCACATATCTGGATACCGCTGATATTGATGCTATTCGTAAGATGGCGAACAGGAAATCATTGCTAAAGGCTGTAAGCAAGTTATCATTCGTACAGCTTGGTTGCATTCAGAGTTCGGAAAGAACTTCTGCAAGACCATGCGTAAGCAGTCATCTTGGTACCAATGTTCCAAGTGATATATTGTTGAGTCTTTGATGTTTGATTGAAGTGTTGTCATCAATCTGGTTCTAAAATTAATTTTTTATTTGAAGATATTATGTCTGAAGAAAGAAAGACAATTTATTTATGTCTTGCTCACATGAGTGAAGACGGTATGGAGCAGAAGTATGTAAAAGAAGCCTTTGATACTAATTGGGTCGTACCAATAGGGCCTAACGTTAATGCATTCGAACAAGATCTTTCTAACTTTGCTAATAGCAAGACTGATAATACAGAGCCTCTTGATCGAAAGGTAGTATGTTTGTCAGCTGGTACAGCTGCAGTACACTTAGCGCTGATCGCTTGTGGTGTACAGGTAGGCGATGAAGTGTGCGTTCAGAGTTTCACATTCTGTGCTTCGTCTCACCCAATTACATATCTAGGTGCAAAACCTGTGTTCATTGGTTCTGAGAAGGATACATGGAACATGGATCCAGAATTGCTTGAGAAGGCGATTTTGGATCGTAAGGAGAAAACTGGTAAGTACCCAAAGGCTATCGTACCAGTAGCTCTTTATGGCATGCCTTATCGGATTGATCGTATTATGGAGATTGCTGACAAGTATGGCATTACGGTTATCGAGGATGCTGCTGAGGGTATGGGCTCACGTTTCAACGGCCAAGTTCTAGGCACTTTCGGTAAGTTCGGTGTACTCTCATTCAATGGAAATAAGATGATTACTACTTCTGGTGGTGGTGCCCTCATTTGCCGCAATGCAGAGGATGTAAACCAGATTATGTGGTATGCTACTCAGGCTCGTGATGCATATCCATACTATCAGCATACGGCTATCGGTTTCAACTACCGTATGAGTAATGTATGTGCAGGTATAGGTTGCGGTCAGATGACAGTACTTGATCAGCATATCGCTCACCACAAGCATGTTCAGGCTTTGTATGAGGACTTGATGAAGGACATTCCTGGCGTGAAGATCAATAAGCAGCCTAACGATCCTCGTTATGATTCTAACTATTGGCTCTGCACAATGACACTTGAACCTTCTGTAAAGGTGAAGGGGCAGGAGAATGCTTACAAGGAGGTTATTAAGACTGCTGTAGGTGGTGCTGCCGGTGTTGTCCATCAGGTAGATTCACCAACTACCGATTGTCAGCCAAATGATAACGTAGAGGCAATGCGTGTATTCATGCTTAGTAAGAAGGTAGAGTGCCGTCCAGTATGGAAACCAATGCACAAGCAACCTGTATATGCTGATGCAGTTGTCTATACAAATGGTATTGAGGAAGATCTCTTCAAGATTGGTATGTGTCTTCCTGCGGGTCCTTACGTAACAGATGACGATGTTCGCTATATTGTTGACTGTATCAAGGAGGCGATTGAGCTATAGCTAGTAATATATATCCCTTATGGGAAAGAATAATGTGAAAACTTGCAGGATAGGTAAAGTTCCGAAATCTTTTCGGTACGCATACTCATTCTGTAAGTTTTTGTTTTTACCACAATGGGGTAAAGGTATAACGATATATGACAAATAGCAAGGAAATGTCGAAGAACGGGAAGCAGAACGAAATATGGACGATGGCAGAGGAAGCTTCAACTATCCCAAAGAACCATTGCGCAAAAACATAATATTGACTAACTTTACAATGCAGTTTAATACTGCAAAGATGTTATTAATTTATTGTTAAATTTATCTTGTTTATGTGTAAACCAACATATAAATCGCAACTTGAAAGTACTTCTTCTAAGAAGATATAAACGGAAGTAGCTCATTGAATGGCTCTTGCTATTCTCTTATATTTGCATCGAATTTAATAATCGACAAAAAATGAACATGAGTGAATTTTACAGTGAGTTTTTGTTCCGTTATCAAACGGATGCTGCTCTTCGGAAGATTTCGATCAATGCCTAAGAAACGGGAATGTATAGATTTAAGTCCGACAGCTATAGAAAAGTTTATTAATGGATTTTTGTGTAGCCGCTGTCCGAATTTTCGGGTAGCGGCTTTGGTATAAAGTAGTCTCCATGTTTTTGGGGTAATTGGATGAAATTCCCTATGGATTTTTGGGCAATGCGCAAAAAAACACTATTTTTCACAGGAAAAGAATCTGTTATGATAGCAAGAGGTAGTTATAAAGAGAGAATTCTGAAAATTTGTCTGAATGCAGAATTAAATGGCTTGCTACTGCTTGATGAATTTCAGTTTATATAGGGAATTTCTACTATGTTGAAACTGTTGACTGATAAATTTGGTAATTTGCGTATTCTTTGTTCCGGTAGTTCAAGTCTGGATATCCTTCAAAATATCGAAGAATCTTTGATGGAACGGGTACGTGTGATAGAAGTTCTTTCACTCTCATTAGGCTTATCCTTCGTTGATTAATTTTGCTGATGATGAAAAATAAAGTTACGTTATGTATCTGGCGCCGGATGTATTAGTGAATGGAATAGGAAAATGAATGAACGTATAAGTCGTTGTTCTATATGTGTTTATAACTTTTCTCAGAAAAACCGTCGCTGACATGCTTTTTTCTTCTTCTCATTTGAGATTTTATCCTCACCTTTGTATCGTTGATCAACACAACGAGTGAATTAAAACAGAATTTAAATCTCTAAATGAAAAAAGTATGAGTGTAATTTTTAGAACGGTGGAGAGACCGTCCGACCCTCGGGTTGAGAATTCTCCCAAAAAGTATTTTCCGCAGTTAATAACTTTAGGACAGACTGTAGATTTGGCATTTATTGCGCAGAAGATGCAGGATCGTTCTTCACTCTCTATTGGTGATATCAAGAGTACCATGCAGAACTTTGTGGAGAAATTGAAAGAGCAGTTGTTGGAAGGTAAGACAGTGAATATTGCCGGGTTGGGTGTGTTTTTGCTGGCTGCTAAGTCGAAAGGAGAGGAAAAGGCAGAAGATGTGACTGCCAAGAGCGTGGACAGCGTTCGCATATTCTTTCAAGCCAATAAAGAGTTGAAGATAACCAAGACTGCTACGCGTGCCGGTGAAAAGTTGGATCTGGTCAGTTTGGACGATTATCTGAAAGGTCTATCAAACGTTCCTGCGGGAGGCGGCTCGGACGGTGGATCGGGAGATAACTCGGGCGATGGAGGACTGGATGAGAATCCACTCGGATAAGGAGAGCTGAAAAGTAAAAGTTGAGAATGAAAATCAAAAGAATCGCTATGAAGAAAACGAATTGGAAGGTGATTTTTAAAGTGATTATTGCCGTTGCTACTGCCATCGCAGGTGTGATTGGAGGGCAGGCTATGACATTTTAAGTATAGTTGATAGACGAAGAGAAGCCGTTATCCGAGAAGTTGAAGTTCGGATAGCGGCTCTTTTTTATCTAACATCCGCTCCCCACATCAATTTATTGCGAAGCGTATCAAAGAAAGCATGATTGAAGCGTTTGATTACCTTAATGCTGTAATCGGCCCGTGAGATTCGCAGACGGGTTGTTTCTTTGCAGGATTCACTACGACCGTCGATGGCAACCAGGAAACTGTGGCTACGGCTTTCTACGTCAAGAGTGATTTCCCAATCATCACAAATAACGATAGGTCGGACATTCAGACTATGCGGAGCCACCGGAGTGATAGCAATTGTTTTGCTATGAGGCACGATAACCGGACCACCGACACTCAGCGAATAAGCCGTGGAACCGGTAGGGGTGGATACCACTAATCCGTCAGCCTGATAAGTGGTGAGATGGGCACCGTTGATAGCAGTATGAATGCTGATCATTGAAGAACTATCACGTTTCAATACAGCAATTTCATTGAGTGCATAAGGCGATTCCATCAATTTTTTGTCATCACAATGTAATTGCAACACGCTACGTTCTTCCACCTTGTAGTGGTTATTATAAATCTCATCGAAAGTCTCTTCCATCTCTTCCGGAGAAATGTCTGCCAGGAAGCCGAGGCGACCGGTATTGATACCCAGAATGGGGATATTCTTTTTGCCTACCCGGCTGGCTGCTTTCAGGAACGTACCGTCGCCCCCGATACTGATGACCATATCTGCTGTAAAATCGTCTCCGTCGAAGAGTTCGGCGGAAGCGATAGTCATGTGCAGGTCGGAAGTCAGGAAGTTATAGAACTCCCTGCAAATGCAAAGCTGGGCATTACGCCGCTCCAACAAACGGAATAAAGTTTCCGCATGTGTTGATTTTTTTGCTTGGTAAGTATTTCCAAATATGGCAAATTTCATCGTCTGTACTTTCTTAATGAAATGCAAATATGGTGTTTTTTTCTCAGAACGCTGCCAATGTATCGCTATTATTTGTACATTTGCGGCAAACTATGATCCGAATTATGACTAGATTAAGTGTAAACATAAACAAGATTGCGACGTTGCGTAATGCGCGTGGAGGGGATGTCCCTAATGTGGTGAAAGTAGCACTGGATTGTGAAAGCTTTGGTGCGGAAGGAATTACCGTACATCCACGCCCTGATGAACGTCATATACGCCAGAGGGATGTGTATGATCTTCGCCCGTTGCTTCGTACTGAATTTAATATCGAAGGATATCCTGCCCCCGAATTTATTGATCTGGTATTGAAAGTGAAGCCGCATCAGGTGACTCTGGTTCCGGATAGTCCGACTCAGCTGACTTCTAATGCAGGCTGGGATACCAAGCAGAATTTGGAATTTCTGACCGAAGTACTCGAAACATTTAATGATGCAGGCATCCGTACTTCCGTATTTGTATCGGCGGATGCGGAGATGATAGAGTATGCTGCCAAAGCTGGTGCCGACCGGGTGGAACTCTATACCGAACCCTATGCGACCGCTTATCCGCAGAATAAGGAAGCAGCCGTTGCGCCTTTTGTAGAAGCCGCCAAAGTGGCACGTAGTCTGGGGCTGGGTCTGAATGCCGGACATGACCTGAGTTTGGTGAATCTGAATTATTTATATCAAAACATTCCATGGATGGATGAAGTCTCTATCGGACACTCGCTGATAAGCGATGCTCTGTATCTGGGATTGGAGCGTACCATTCAGGAATATAAAAACTGTCTTCGTTGATGAATGCAATGTTGTTATTAGCCCAAGTGGCTCCGGCGCTGACCGATTCTATTGCGGGCGCCAATCCGGTATTAACTCCGGTAGCTGGTCCTGAAGAGATGAACTTATGGAGCATGGCTGTCAAGGGTGGTTGGATTATGATCGTTCTTGGATTGCTGTCCATCCTTTGTTTCTACATCTTGTTCGAACGCAACTATGTGATCAGGAAAGCCGGCAAAGAGGATCCGATGTTCATGGATAAGATAAAGGATTATATCCTGGATGGGGAAATAAAAGCCGCCATAGCTTATTGCCGCAGCGTAAATACTCCGGCTGCCCGTATGATTGAGAAAGGTATCAGCCGTTTGGGACGTCCGGTGAATGATGTGCAGGCTGCCATTGAGAATGTGGGAAACATTGAAGTAGCGAAACTGGAAAAAGGATTGACGATTATGGCAACCATCTCCGGAGGTGCGCCGATGATTGGTTTCCTCGGTACGGTGACCGGTATGGTGCGTGCTTTCTACGAAATGGCTAATGCGGGTAACAACATCGATATCACATTGCTTTCGGGCGGTATCTACGAGGCTATGATCACTACGGTAGGTGGTTTGATCGTGGGTATTATTGCGATGTTTGCCTATAACTACCTCGTGACTCTGGTAGACGGCGTGGTGAATAAGATGGAGGCTAAAACCATGGCATTCATGGACCTCTTGAATGAACCCGCTTCCTAAATAATTAATAATTAGTAATTAATAATTGAACTAAGCGTGTTACAACGTAGAGCTAAAATATCGCCCAATTTCAGTATGGCATCCATGACGGACGTCATCTTTCTGTTGCTGATCTTTTTTATGATCACGTCTACGGTTGTTTCGCCGAACGCTATTAAAGTGTTGCTTCCGCAGGGAAAACAGCAGACGTCGGCTAAGCCCTTGACGCGAGTGATTATAGATAAGGATCTGAATTTTTATGCGGCGTTTGGAAATGATAAGGAGCAGGCGATTTCTTTGGAAGAATTGACTCCTTTCCTGCAATCGTGCGCTGCGAAAGAACCGGAAATGTATGTGGCGCTTTATGCTGATGAAGCTGTGCCTTACAGGGAAATCGTGAAAGTGCTGAATATTGCCAATGAGAATAAGTTCAAGATGGTGCTGGCTACACGCCCGCCTGAAGGGAAATAAATGTACGATGGGTAAATTGTACATTGTAAATGGTTAAATAGTAAATGGCAATGGTGGATCCGAAGAAGAAAGGCAAATATATAGGAATGGTAGGTGCGCTGCTGGTACATGTAGCGTTCATTCTCCTGTTGATACTGGTTGGCTTCGCTTTGCCGGAGCAGCAGGATGAAGACGGTATGCCGGTAATGCTGGGTGAAGTGCCCAATGCATTTGGAAGTGCTGATCCCTCTTTGGTGAAAGTGGATGTGATGCCTGAAACCGTTGCCCCTAAAGTGCAGGAGACGGTAGAACAAGAGATGCTTACCCAGGAGGATGAAGAAACCGTTGTTATCAAGCCCAAAGCGGAACCTAAAAAGGAAGAAGTAAAGAAGAAGCCGGAAAAACCGGAGAAGACGGAAGCCGAGAAAGCGGAAGAAGCCCGGAAGTTGGCGGAAGCTAAAGCTGAGCGAGAACGCAGGGAGGCGGAAGAGGCTGCCCGTAAGAGGGTGGCAGGTGCCTTCGGAAAAGGAGCACAAATGGGAAGCAAAGGTACGACTGAGGGAACAGGTATCCAGGGAAGTCCCACCGGAAATGCGCCGGAAGGTGCGTCGAGCGGAACGGGAGGTTATGGAACTTTTGACCTCGGCGGGCGTTCTATAGGACAAGGTGGTTTGCCGCGTCCGGCATATAATGTGCAGGATGAAGGGATTGTGGTGGTTTCTATTACTGTAAATCCGGCAGGACATGTTATTGCTACCAGTATTGACCGGAAGACCAATACCATAAATTCTGCCTTGCGGAAAGCGGCTGAAGATGCTGCTAAGAAAGCGCGTTTCAATGCTGTAAGCGGTTTGAATAACCAGACAGGAACGATAACATATTACTTTAAACTAAAATAATAAGGAGAACAATTATGGGTACAGTTTATGTTTTTTTTGCAGACGGATTTGAAGAAGTGGAAGCTTTCACCTCTGTGGATGTAATGAGACGTGCAGGGCTGAACGTGGAAATGATAACGGTGACTCCCGATGAGATAGTAACAGGTGCACATGATGTACCGGTGCTTTGCGATAAGAATGTAGTGAACTGTGATTTCTATGACGCAGATTTAGTTCTTTTACCCGGTGGAATGCCCGGAGCAGCTACTTTGGAGAAGTGCCCGGAACTTCGGAAACTGGTTTTGGATTTTGCTGAAAAGAATAAACCGATTGCTGCCATTTGTGCCGCTCCTATGATATTGGGTAAGCTTGGCTTGCTGAAAGGCCGCAAGGCAACTTGCTATCCCGGCTTCGAGCAATACCTGGAAGGTGCTGAATGTACAGGTGCTCCGGTGGAAAGAGATGGTAATATCATTACCGGAAAAGGACCGGGTGCTGCGATGGAATTTGCTCTGGCGGTTGTAGATATGATGCTCGGAAAAGAGAAGGTACAGGAATTGAAAGAGGCAATGTGCGTCATCTAACTTTCATTTTTAATTTTTAATTGATGGAGTATGCTCTGATAGTTGCCGGTGGTAAAGGGTTGCGCATGGGAGGCGAACTTCCCAAACAGTTTCTGCCTATAGGTGGAAAACCTGTTTTGATGCGTACTTTGGAAGCCTTTTATGCCTACAATCCGGAGATACATATAATATTAGTGCTCCCGCATAGCCAGCAGTCTTATTGGACAGAGCTATGTGCGGAGCATTCTTTTTCTTTGCCGCATACAGTGGCGGACGGAGGTGAAACTCGCTTCCATTCGGTAAAGAATGGATTGGCTTATGTTACTACTCCGGGATTGGTTGGTGTCCATGATGGGGTACGCCCGTTTGTTTCCCGGGAAGTCATAGCTCGTTGTTATGAATTGGCTGCCGAAAAAAAGGCGGTGATTCCCGTGATAGATGTGGTAGAGACTGTACGCCATCTTAAAGGAGAAGAAAGCGTGACCGTCAGCCGGGATGAGTATAAATTGGTACAGACTCCCCAGGTGTTTGATGCCGATTTACTGAAACAGGCCTATGAACAACCTTATACTTCTTTCTTTACGGACGACGCTTCGGTAGTGGAAGCGATGGGAGTATCTGTATACCTCGCGGCAGGTAATCGGGAAAACATTAAAATTACGACTCCCTTTGATTTGAAAATAGCCGCTGCTTTGTTGGATTCATGTTTGATTTAGCTTCTCGTGACATAAAATACCTGTCGGGTGTAGGGCCGCAACGTGCCTCAGTACTCAATAAGGAATTGAATATCTATTCCCTTCACGACTTGTTGTATTATTTCCCCTATAAATATGTAGACCGTAGCCGTATCTATTATATCCATGAGATAGACGGTACGATGCCTTATATCCAGTTGAAAGGTGAAATCCTGGGCTTTGAGACGATTGGAGAAGGTAGGCAACGCCGTCTGATTGCCCATTTCTCGGATGGTACGGGGATTGTGGATTTAGTCTGGTTTCAGGGAATTAAATTTCTCGTCGGTAAGTATAAGGTACATCAGGAATATATTGTATTTGGTAAACCCAGCGTCTTCAACGGACGGATTAACATTGCTCATCCGGATATCGATAATGCTTCGGAACTGAAGCTCTCGACAATGGGATTGCAACCTTATTATAATACAACGGAGAAAATGAAACGGAGTTCCCTCAATTCTCATGCAATTGAGAAGATGATGAGCGCCGTAGTGCAGCAACTCCGCGAACCGCTGCCCGAAACGCTTTCTCCCGCTATATTGACAGAACATCATTTAATGCCGCTGACGGAAGCTTTAATGAATATTCATTTTCCGGCAAATCCGGAATTGCTTCGTAAAGCGCAATATCGCTTGAAGTTTGAAGAACTTTTTTATGTACAGTTGAATATTCTCCGCTATGCCAAAGACAGGCAACGGAAATACCGTGGATATGTATTTGAAACGGTAGGAGAGATATTCAATACTTTCTATGCCAAGAATCTGCCTTTCGAACTGACCGGCGCCCAGAAGCGTGTACTGAAAGAAATACGCCGGGATGTGGGGAGCGGTAAGCAAATGAACCGTCTGTTGCAAGGGGATGTAGGTAGTGGAAAAACGCTGGTAGCACTGATGAGTATGCTGATGGCGTTGGATAACGGTTACCAGGCTTGTATGATGGCGCCTACCGAGATTCTGGCTAACCAGCATTTTGAAACAATCCGCGAGTTGTTGTACGGAATGGATATACGCGTGGAATTGCTAACCGGTTCTGTGAAAGGAAAAAAGCGGGAAGCCATTCTCACCGGTCTGTTGACAGGAGATGTACGAATACTGATCGGTACGCATGCCGTGATAGAGGATACCGTGAATTTCTCTTCACTGGGGCTGGTCGTGATAGATGAACAGCACCGTTTCGGTGTGGCACAACGCGCACGTTTATGGACTAAGAATGCACAGCCCCCTCATGTACTAGTCATGACAGCTACCCCTATTCCGCGTACGCTGGCCATGACATTATACGGTGATCTCGATGTTTCCGTCATTGATGAACTGCCGCCGGGACGTAAACCTATTGTGACCATTCATAAATATGATGCGCACCGTGTAAGCTTGTACCAATCCGTCCATAGGCAGATTGCAGAGGGCAGACAGGTATATATTGTATATCCTTTGATTAAGGAAAGTGAGAAAATCGATTTGAAGAACCTGGAAGAAGGCTACCTCCATATTTGTGAGGAATTTCCGGATTGTAAAGTCTGCAAAGTGCATGGCAAGATGAAAGCAGCTGAGAAGGATGCGCAGATGCAGCTTTTTGTTTCGGGCGAAGCACAGATAATGGTAGCGACTACTGTGATTGAAGTAGGCGTAAATGTACCGAATGCTTCCGTGATGATTATTGAGAATGCAGAGCGCTTCGGTTTGTCACAGCTCCATCAGTTGCGTGGTCGTGTAGGTCGTGGAGCAGAACAGTCTTATTGTATTTTAGTGACCGGATATAAGTTGGTCGAGGAAACCCGCAAGCGCCTGGAAATTATGGTACGGACAAATGACGGTTTTGAAATAGCGGAAGCCGATCTGAAGCTACGAGGTCCTGGTGATTTGGAAGGCACACAGCAAAGCGGTATTGCCTTCGACCTGAAAATTGCCGATATAGCGCGCGATGGACAGCTGCTGCAATATGTGCGCAATGTTGCTGAAGAAGTGGTGGATGCTGATCCTACCGGTATTCGTCCGGAGAATGAAATCCTGTGGCGCCAGCTAAAGGCACTTCGGAAAACTAACGTTAACTGGGCTTCCATTAGTTGAATAACGGTTAAACATACACTTTATTTGCATTTTTATGTTGTAAAACATATAAGTCCTTATCTTGCCGATATACAGGGAGTTAGGAGGTGATTTGATATGTACCTTTTAGTCCCTTACCGAAAAAATAGTTAAGAACAGCCTTTTCATTTAGAGAAGAAATACTACCTTTGGGAGAATTTTTTAAAAGAATGACGAAACGGAATGAATTTCAATTGCATTAAAACGATCCTAATAGCTGCGACGGCAATGGTCAGCCTGAATTCTTTTTCTCAGGATTTGATTGCCCGACAAGCCCCCATCGACAGGAAACTAAAGAGCGTTGACTCGTTGGCTTTACAGAAACAGATACGTGCTGAACAATCTGCTTATCCAGGTCTAAGTCTATATCCGACTTGGAACAATGAGTATGTACAAGCTTATGGCGATGCTATCGTTCCTGAAAGCTATAAAGTGGACCTGACAGGTTTCTGTATGCCTACCACGCATACGAAGATTACCGATGTATTTGGCTATCGTCCCAGAAGACGCAGAATGCACTATGGTTTGGATGTTAAAGTATTCATCGGTGATACGATTCGAGCTGCTTTCGATGGTAAAGTACGCGTAGTAAAGAATCAGGGACGCCGTGGCTATGGTAAGTATATCGTTATTCGTCATGACAATGGACTGGAAACTGTTTACGGACACTTGTCCAAACAGATCGTAGAAATTAATCAATTGGTTAAAGCCGGAGAACCTATCGCTTTAGGTGGCAATACGGGACGTTCTACCGGTTCGCATCTTCACTTTGAAACCCGTTTCCTGGGAATTCCTATCGACCCCGCTTTAATGTTCGACTTTGAAAAGCAAGACGTTGTTGCTGATCATTATACTTTCACTAAGACCAAGACTTCAAAAGGAACTGCTCGCAGCATGGCTTCCGGTGAAGGTTTGTTCTATAAAGTGAAGAGTGGCGATACATTGTCTAAGATTGCATCCCGTCAGGGAGTATCTATTGACAAGCTCTGTCAGTTGAATCGCATTACACGGAAAACAATCTTACGTCCGGGACAGGTATTACGTTGTTCGTAAGATATCAATAAACTCATAAAGAAGAGGGCACTTTAATATAATTTAGAGTGCCCTCTTTTCTTTTTTCTTTAATTATTCCTACCTTTGCAACCAATTTGTAAGGAAATGAAAGATACCAAACAACAATTTGAGCATGTCATTGCCATCTGTCGTGATTTGTTCTCCAAGAAACTACATGATTACGGTCCGGCATGGCGTATTCTCCGTCCGGCTTCCGTGACTGACCAGATATTCATTAAAGCCAATCGTATCAGGAGTATTGAAACCAAAGGAGTGACGTTGGTGGACGAAGGAATACGTTCCGAGTTCATTGCGATAGTCAACTATGGCATTATCGGATTGATACAGCTGGAACTGGGATATGCGGAATCAGCCGATATCACGAATGAAGAAGCAATGGCGTTGTATGACAAATATGCTAAAACTTCATTGGATCTGATGCTTGCTAAGAATCATGATTACGATGAGGCATGGCGCAGCATGCGTGTCAGTTCATACACTGATCTGATATTGATGAAAATCTACCGTACGAAACAGATTGAAAGCCTGTCAGGACAGACTTTGGTTTCGGAAGGAGTGGATGCTAATTATATGGACATGATTAATTATTCCGTATTCGGTTTGATTAAGATTGAATTTGGAGACTAAACAGAAACATATAATCTGGAAGAGCTGGGTGAATGTTTGCCGTTTTTTATTGGCGGCGGTATTCATCTTTTCCGGCTTTGTGAAGGCAGTCGATCCGTTAGGCTCTTTTTATAAGATTCAGGATTATCTGACGGCTTTCGGAATGGCCGCGTGGTTTCCTACATATTTGCAACTACTGTTTGCCATCGTATTGTCGGCGTTGGAATTCTCCGTGGGAGTATTCTTGTTCTTCGGTATACGGCGGCGGTTTGCTACGACTCTGGCATTGTTGCTGATGATCGTGATGACACCGCTGACACTGTATCTGGCGTTAGCGAATCCGGTGTCCGATTGTGGTTGTTTCGGTGATGCATGGGTGTTGACAAATTGGGAAACGTTCGGTAAGAATGTGGTATTGTTTATTGCAGCCGTATCTGTCTTCAAAGATGGAAAACAAATCATCCGCTTTATTACGGCAAAGATGGCATGGATGGTTTCTATGTATACGTTCTTTTTCGTATTTGTGCTTTCGTTCTATTGTCTGGACAATCTGCCCATCCTTGATTTCCGTCCTTACAAAATCGGAAAGAATATCAAAGAAGGCATGGAAATACCCGAAGGAGCAAAACCCAGTGTGTTTGAGAGCAAGTTCATTCTGGAGAAGGACGGAAAAAAGCAGGAATTTACACTGGATAATTACCCGGATAGCACATGGACGTTTGTTGAAACACGTACGGTGTTGAAGGAAAAAGGATACGAGCCTCCGATTCACGACTTCTCTATTGTAAGTCTGGAAACCGGAGAGGATTTGACCGATAGTATTTTATCAGATAAGGGATATACATTCCTGTTAGTAGCTCATCGTATTGAAAATGCTGACGATAGCAATATAGACCTTATTAACGAGATCTATGATTATAGTGTGGAGCATGGGTACGGCTTTTATGCCCTGACTTCTTCGCCGGAGGAACAAATAGAGTTGTGGCGTGACAAGACCGGTGCAGAATATCCTTTCTGCCAGATGGACGACATCACTTTGAAGACCATTATTCGTTCCAATCCCGGACTGATGCTGATAAAGGATGGTGTCATTCTGAATAAGTGGAGTGATAACAGCTTGCCGGATGAATACGTGCTGACGGATAGTCTGGATAAACTAGAACTCGGTCAGCAGAAACAAGAAAGTGATTTGCGCACGATTGGTTACGTTCTTTTGTGGTTTATTATTCCGTTGCTGATGGTTATCGGCGTGGATATTCTGGTTGTGAAGCGCAGGGAAAGGAAGAGAGCGAAAAATAAAGTGATTAGCGATGGAGTGATGAGTGATAAGCAAGAGCTTCCTCAGCCATAGACCACAAATTATAAATTAAAAATACATTAACCCTTTTAATAAATAAAAAACAAAATGAGAAAAAACATTGTTGCAGGAAACTGGAAAATGAACAAAACCCTTCAGGAGGGTATTGCTCTTGCAAAAGAACTGAATGAAGTATTGGCTAACGAAAAGCCTAACTGTGATGTAATCATCTGTACTCCTTTTATCCACCTGGCATCGGTTACTCCGTTGGTAGACCCTGCTAAGATTGGCGTAGGTGCTGAAAACTGTGCTGATAAAGAATCAGGTGCTTACACTGGTGAAGTTTCAGCTGCTATGATTGCTTCTACAGGTGCTAAATATGTAATCCTGGGTCACTCAGAACGTCGTGCTTACTATGGCGAAACAGTTACCATCCTGGAAGAAAAAGTAAAATTGGCTTTGGCTAATGGCCTGACTCCGATCTTCTGTATCGGTGAAGTGTTGGAAGAACGCGAAGCTAACAAGCAGAATGAAGTAGTTGCCGCTCAGTTGGCTTCTGTATTCTCTCTGTCTGCTGAAGATTTCTCTAAGATCGTATTGGCTTACGAACCGGTTTGGGCTATCGGTACAGGTAAAACTGCTACTCCCGACCAAGCTCAGGAAATCCATGCTTTCATCCGTTCATTAGTTGCTGACAAGTACGGTAAGGAAGTTGCTGACAACTGCTCTATCCTTTACGGTGGTAGCGCTAAACCGTCTAACGCTAAGGAATTGTTCGCTAATCCTGACGTTGATGGCGGCTTGATCGGTGGTGCAGCTCTGAAGGTAGCAGACTTCAAAGGTATCATTGATGCTTTTAATTAATAGATAATAGAAGATTGATAATTGATAACCGGTGAAGTGCCGGTTGTCGGTTATCAGTCTCTATAATCATATTATCAATCGTCTATTATTTTATTATTCATTATGAAGAAGCTTGGTTTACTTTTAATTGCATGCTTTGCTTTCGCCGCTTTTGCTTCGGCGCAGAATAACATTGTGAGGAGTTTGGAACGCAATGTGCCGGGACAGGGTAAGGTAACCATCCATCAGGATGCCCGCATCGAGGCCTTGATAGGTCAGGAATATATCCCCAACGGAACGGAGAACAGAGTGCTTAAAAGTCAGGGTTTCCGTGTACAGGTGTATGCCGGAAACAATACCAGTAGAGCCAAGAACGAAGCTCACGCTGTGGGCTCACGAATCAAAGAATATTTCCCGGAACTTTCTGTTTATACCTCTTTCAACTCTCCCCGCTGGCTGTGCCGTGTAGGAGACTTCCGCAGTATTGAAGAAGCAGATGCCATGATGCGCCAGTTGCGTGCTACAGGCGTATTCAAAGAAGTTTCTATTGTGAAAGAGCAGATAAACATCCCCTTATAAAAACTTACTCATGTTAGGAAAAGAAGAAATCGTATCTCCTGCACTGGATGAACTAAAAGAACACTATCAGCGTATTATAACTTTATTGGGCGAAGATGCCGAACGCGAAGGACTACTGAAAACCCCCGAACGTGTAGCAAAGGCTATGCTGAGTTTGACAAAAGGCTATTTCATGGACCCGCACGAAGTGCTCCGCTCTGCCAAGTTTAAGGAAGAATACAGTCAGATGGTGATTGTGAAAGACATTGATTTCTTCTCACTTTGCGAACATCACATGCTTCCGTTCTACGGAAAAGCACACGTGGCTTATATCCCCAACGGTTACATTACAGGGCTGAGCAAGATTGCCCGTGTAGTGGATATCTTTTCCCATCGCCTTCAGGTGCAGGAACGCATGACGCTCCAGATTAAAGAATGCATCCAGGAAACACTGAATCCTCTGGGTGTAATGGTGGTTGTGGAAGCCAAGCACATGTGTATGCAGATGCGTGGGGTTGAAAAGCAAAATTCCATAACGACCACTTCCGATTTTACAGGTGCTTTCAATCAGGCAAAGACTCGTGAAGAGTTTATGAATCTCATTCGTCAGAATTCATTCACATAACAGTCCCGTACGTTATTTCATGAAAGGAAACTACAGTTCCATGAAGGGAAATTGTTGTTCCCATTAAAGGAAACGCGCGTTCCCTTTAGGAGAAACCGTCGTTCTCATTAGGGGAAACTGTCGTTTCTGCATGAGGGAACTATCGTTCTCATTAGGAGTAAGGTGATTTAACCGAGTACAACTCTGTCTCCCAACCGTTTGGCCATAATACTTTTGATCTCACGCAGTTCTGAGTAGCGTTTCATGATAGAGGTGCATTGTTCTTCATCATTGGCTACGGCAGGATCTTGCAAGGCATACATCATGTGTTTCATTTCTTCACTGATGATGGCGAACTTGAAATTAATCATGAGCGTAGGCACCAATTCGAATAGGCGTTCCTCATCGGTCACCAACCTTTGGGCTTTGGAGTGATATTTGCTCAGTTGGTAGCGGTCGGCAATCAACTCTGTACTTAGCTTACTGATAATTGGGTCAGGATGTGCCAGGAAATACCGTTCTGCGGTGAACCCTTCATTATGTATGTGCTCTGCCGCTTCTGTCAACATCTGCCTGTGCAGCGGGTTGTGGAAAGCCAGTTCATCCTCCTTCAAGTCATTGACTACGTATTCCGTTACCGTGATGGGAATTTCTTTTCCTTCCTCATCGGGAACGTTGCATAATACTTTCTCTCCGTAGCGTACTACCATTTGCAGGATAAGGCGCTCGTATTTGTAGAATTCCTGTCCTTCTTTTCCTTCCTGTGGGATATAAGATACGTATTCGGCAGCTTCCGGTGGAAGCGGTGCACTACCGTCAGGCATCTCTCCATCCATGGGATAAGGAGGCATGTCTTCAGGGTAGGGTGGTTGCATTCCGTCGGGAAGCGGTGCTTGTGCAGCGTCGCGGGCTGCATTATTTTTTCTTGTTTCCCGGTTTCTTTGTTCCGCCTGCTTCTCCGCCTGCGTTTCGCGTCGTTTGGCAACTTCCGAAACCAATAGTTTGTCTTCTATACGAAGCAGCTGGCTACATTCTTTAATATATACATCACGGACAATTGCTTCAGGAATAATAGATATACTTTGTACAAGATTACCAATTAACTCAGCACGCTTGATAGGATCTTTTCCTGCATCTTCCAGCAGAAGATTGGTTTTGAAACGTATAAAGTCTGTTTCATTATCTTGTATGAATTTCTGGAATTCCGTAGCGTTGTGCTTGCGTGCGAAGGAGTCCGGGTCTTCCCCGTCGGGAAGCAGGCAAACTTTGATATTCATTCCTTCTTCCAGCAGCATGTCGATACCACGGAGAGAAGCCTTGATACCTGCCACGTCACCGTCATAGAGTACCGTGATGTTGTTGGTGAAGCGGTGAATGAGCTTAATTTGTCCCGGAGTCAGTGCCGTACCCGAAGAAGCTACCACATTCTCTACACCTGACTGGTGCATGGAAATAACGTCCGTGTATCCTTCCACCAGGAAGCAACGGTCTTGTTTCACAATAGCCTGTTTGGCAAAATAAATGCCATACAACTCACTACTCTTATGATAGATTTCCGATTCGGGAGAATTGACATATTTAACTTTGACTCCCTTCGTCGCACTGCTAAGCACGCGCCCGCCGAAAGCGACCACCTTACCGGAAAGTGTGTGCACCGGAAAAATGACACGTCCCCAAAAGCGGTCACGCAGGCGGTGATCGTCCGTTTCGTAACAAAGCCCTGTCTTGACAAGATATTCTTTCTTGAATCCCTTCTTTATGGCTTCCTGAGCCATGGCATCGTGACTTTCGGTGCAATAGCCTAACTGGAACTTTTCGATGATATCATCCCGGAAACCACGATTGCGGAAGTATGCCATACCAATGCTACGTCCGTCCACATGGTTTTTAAGTATATTTTGGAAGTAATCACGTGCAAAGTTATTCACGATGAACAGACTTTCACGTTCGCTCTGCATCAGCTTCTCTTCGCTGGACAGTTCGCGCTCCTTGATTTCGATACCGTATTTCTTTGCCAGATATTTCAGAGCTTCGGGGTAACTCATCTGCTCGTGCTCCATAATGAAGTGCACCGCATTGCCACCCTTACCGCAGGAAAAGCATTTGCACAACCCTTTGGAAGGCGATACGTAGAAAGATGGCGTCTTGTCATCATGGAACGGACACAAGCCTACATAATTCACACCTCGCTTGCGCAACGTAACGAAGTCCGATACAATGTCTACAATCTGTGCGGCATCCAGAATTCTGTCTATGGTAGGTTGGTCTATCATTGGATAATTGTTTTTGCGAATGCAAAGATACTAAAATGATAGCGAATCGCAACTCTTGGATTTCTTATGTAGTGTGAAAGGAAGGAATACTGAGGAGGAATATTATTATTTTTATCTGGGGACAAACTATCCCCAGATAAAAACAATAGCGGAAACGAGCCAAAGAACTCATTAATTGCTGATGGAATTCTGATCTATTTTATCTTTTCCCTAATCTTCGTCAGATACTGCTTCATCCCTTCCGCATCCTTCGTACTGATAATTTCCAGCAAATTCTTCAGCTCCAGACGAATATTTTCCACTTGCGAGGGAGTGCGCGGATTAAAGAGAATTTCCTGAAGCAAGTAATCATCCTCACTCAGCAAACCCTTGGCAATAGCCATATGCTTCTTGAACGTAGTACCCGGAGCCTCCTGGTGCTTCATCACCGCTGCAAAAACAAACGTAGAGACAAAAGGAATAGACAGAGAATAAGCTACCGTCTCATCATGTTCGTCGAAAGTATATTCGAAGATATTGAGGCGGAGCGTCTGGTAAAGGTCCTTGAAGAAAATTTTTCCCAGGTGGTCACCTTCACTGATGATGATAGCATTCTCGCTGCTCAGATTGCTGAGGCTGGCAAACGTAGGGCCAAACATCGGATGCGACGATACATAACGAAAGCCACTTTCCTCATAGAATTTCTTCAATCCCGTCTTCACCGAGGCGATATCACTGATGATACAATCCTTGGGCAGCACAGGCAGCACCTTGCGGAATGCGTCCAGCGTATATCTCACCGTGGCGGCATTGATTACCAACTCCGGTTCGAAGTCCTTTATCTCTTCCAACGTGGTGAAACGATACGTGTTGTAGACAAAACGCAACTGGTGCGGATTCACGTCGAACACTGCCGTTTCATGTTGGAAACTTAGAATATCTGTAAAGAAAGAGCCCATCTTGCCGGCTCCGAGTATTAAAATACGCATAAATTTAGTGTTTAGGTATTAATGATTAGTGATAAATGAAAGATAGCATAGCCATTAATCACTTATCACCAGTCGCTAATCACTTGTTTATAATTTCCATTTGTTGCCTCACACTCTCCTCGTGTATCAGCTCGAATACCTTCTTGATAAATTCCGAATCCACGCCCAGAAGCACACCTTGAGAACCGCGTTTGTCCAGAATTTCATTGTAACGTCCCGTTTGCAGAATCGTCATATCGTGTTCTTTCTTGAACGTACCGATTTCACGTGCCACACGCATACGCTTGGCAAGTTCCTGCATCAGGTTGTTGTCGCACTCGTCAATCTGCTTGCGCAGTTCGCTGAGGTTTTCCGTGGTCTGGGTCTCTTTACGGATGACGAGCAGGTTCAAGATGTAATCCAGTACGTCCGGAGTCACTTGCTGCGAAGCATCACTCCATGCACAGTCGGGGTTGCAGTGGCTTTCGATAATCAGACCGTTGAAACCGAGGTCCATAGCCTGCTGGCAAAGCGGTGCGATGAGTTCGCGCTTACCACCGATGTGGCTGGGATCGCAGATGATCG
>OGXJ01000197.1_pt1 | contig 47322 bp, 45 predicted proteins | sample 1576231 | NCBI WGS metagenome assembly OGXJ01 (sample SAMEA3541539, study PRJEB24748) | human gut metagenome | biome: human gut; feature: human-associated habitat; material: faeces | place: China | collected 2012
TGTACCGATCGCTCGTCTTGCAGCAGCACAGGCTGCTATTGCTGAGAAGGCAGCTAAATAATTTTTGAATAATTATTTATAAATTCTAATAGTCAGCCCCACGTTTTAGTGGGGCTGATTTTTTTAAAGTTCGTGAGGAGAACACAGACGCATTTTGTTGAGGCAAAGGGGATTCTTTCAAGCAGTAATGGAATGAATATGAGGTAAGTGTTGTGCTGGATAAAGGTGTTGTGGCAGAAGCAGGTAAGCACGATACCCTTATGAAGAAAAACGGGTTGTATCGAAAATTGGTTGATTTGCAGACGGATGCGACAAATTGGAAACTTAGTGGATTGCGAGTTTCGTTTGATAATGCAACCAAACTTAACATAAAAAAGAATAATATGACAAGTTTGTATGGTAGAAATTGTGCGGAATGAGAAATATAATAGAATCACACAGAGGAGATGAAAGACATGCTTGCTGAAAATCTGATACTGTTGCGAAATATGAAAGGAATGTCGCAGGAACAGATTGCAGAAGTGATCGGTATTTCCAGACAGTCCTACGCAAAATGGGAACAGGGAGAGACGGTTCCGGATATTGAAAAATGTGATCGACTGGCAAAATTTTATGATATTACCATTGATGCATTGCTTCATCAGGAAAATACAGTAGGAAATACCAGACTGGCTCCGGCACCACCAGGAAAGCATCTGTGGGGGACGGTGACAATCGGAAGCAAAGGGCAGATCGTGATTCCGAAGGATGTCAGAGATATTTTTAACCTGAATAGTGGGGATCGGTTGATTGTACTCGGTGATGAGACGGAAGGGATTGCGTTAGTAAAAGCAGAAGAATTTGAAGAAAAAATGAGAGAAACATTGCGGTTGAGTCAACAGGCTGCCGGCGTTGAATAATGGAGTTGCGCTATGTGCAGTCGGAAAAGGAGAGCATTATGAAGTGTCCAAATTGTGGAAAAGAAATGAGAGATGGTTATCTATTTTGCAGCAAAGATGGTGCGTTCAGTTTCGCAAATGAAGTTCCGGGAGTGTTTGAGAATGCAAAAAATGCGGATGGATTTGTGAAGATTACAGAGTTAAAGCCGAGTCACAGAACGCATATTAAAGCGGCAATCTGTGAAGCGTGCCGGAAAGTTGTGTTGGATTACTAAGAATATAGAATGTCAAAAAGCGTATTTTAGCACATATTCTGGTGAAAACAGTCGATGAATTTAAAGGAATGAAGCCGGAAGATGTTGTAAAATATATCGAAGGCGAACCGAGTATTAGCGTTGTTCCGGTTGAGCCGGGATTAGCAAATATGGAAAAACAGATGCTACAGGACAGCGTATCGTAGGTCTTAATACGGAAAATGCTGAAATTAATGAAGGATTAGTCAGAATAGGAATCACAAATGAGATTCCGGAGCATGATGAAAAATATGAAATGCACCGGTTGATTGGAGCATTACTTTCAAGCGAATTGAAAGAACAGGAAAAATTGGATATTATAGAACATGAATATAATATTCCAATCAGTCAAGAATTTAGAGAGGATGTGAGAATTATGTGTAATCTGAGTACAGGAATTGAAGAAAGAGCTACTGAAAGAGCAACTAAAAAGGCTACTGAAAAAACAAGCGAAAAGTTTATTCTGAATATGTATAAAAAGGGTTATACATTGGATCAGATCGCAGATGTAGCTGAAACAGGTGTTGATGAAGTTGAAGCGATGCTGAAAAAATGCATAGTATTGAAGGAGCTTTGCGCATGTCAGATGAAATCAATGCCCAGTTCGGCTTTGAAAGAGCATTCGGTAAGACTAACGATAATGCAGATGCTGATACAAAAATAACAAAATTTGGCATATCTTTTAATAGTGACGGAACTACAACCTTCTTTGCACAACTGGAAAAATCATCAGCCAGTCAGAAAGAATATCTTGAAAAGATTCAGGAAAAGAAAGCTGAGGAGAAAAAAGAGGCAAAGAAAAAGGAACAGTCAAAACAAACCGAAGTAAGAAAAACTACGGTTCAGGCAAATTCAAAAGAAGAACTTTTGGATAAGATCAAAAACATTGACTGGGATTCTATCAAACCGGAGGAGAATAAAATCGGTGGAAGGTTTGATTTTTCAATCTAGTGAATTTGGAACAGATGAAATATATGCCAATATGGAGGAATATATTATGCAGATAACAAGAGATAATTATTCGCAATATGCTCAAATGGTTCAGCAGATGTTCGGGAAAAAAGCAAGTTCAAATGATCCGTTAGCACAATGTGATTATGGTAATTTCTCATTAAGATTTAAGCCTGTGGACATTAATTTTACCAAACCAAACTGGGATACTATCATGACAAAACGAGATAAACCAGCGATGTCAGAGGAAGAATTTGACGAAGCAATAAAAGAACTTGCAAGAAAAGAGTTTGCTACTGGAAAAAGGGATGATGATGCTTATCGAAAATTGTGTATGCAGCATGGAGAAACAGTATCTCCTGATAGAAAGGCTATATATGAATCAAGCATGAAAAAAACTGGTGGCAAAATGAATGCTGCATGTATGTTTTGGGATTCAAAAGGTAATAAAACGCTTTCTTATAATCCAGAGTCAAGAAACTGGAAAGCTATAAGTACAGATGAAGAATTTGCAAGAGCAAGAGTGTTTACATCAATTTATAATGATGAGTTAGCTCGTTTGAAGGAAGAGTATGGCGAAAAAGCGAAAGGAAATGTTTCTTATAGCAAAATAAAGGCAGATATATCCGCAGAGAGATCAAAGGAAAAGAATAATAATGAAGGCAATACTATTGATTTGCAAATTTAGATTGTTGATTGCGTTTTAGCAAATAGTAGATAAAAAACGGAAAGATATTCGTCGCTGGTAGCAGCATTGAGTTCATAAATTACTACTACTCTAGATAAAAGTAGTATTCCGATAAGTTAAAAGATAAAGCAGATGCAAATAGACATGAATCCCAGCGTATACCAATGAATAAGTTTGTTTCATTTCTTTAATAGTGCAGACATGACTAGAAGACAGGGCAGTGAACCAATAATGGTTTGCTGCCCTTTTCACAACAAAAAAAGGTCATTTCACAACATTCCAGATAGATATTGCAAGAACTTATCCGATATAATAGCTATAAATATATGTAAGCAAGGAAGTGACAATATGCGAATTGCTATCTGCGATGATGAAGTATCTATGGTTCAGATACTGGAAGAAAAAATAAAAAAGTTATTGCCGGATGCGGTTATAGATAAATATTTATCGGGTGATGAACTGATCGCAAGTGGCAGTAAGCCGGATATTCTTTTTCTGGATATTCAGATGCCGGGAATGGATGGGATGGAAACGGCAAAGGTGCTTCGTCAGGACAATGAGGATATGATACTCATTTTTGTGACAGCAGCAGAGGAGTATGTTTTTCAGGCATTTGATGTCGGAGCATTTCATTATCTGGTTAAACCGTTTTCCAACGAGAAATTTAAAGAGGTTGTGACAAAGGCAGTCCATAACATAAAAAGGAGTTCCAGACTTGAAAAAGACGAAAAGTATATCATGGTACAGACCGCCGGAAGCCATATAAAAATTTTCCTGCGTGATATTGTGTATGCCGAGGTGTATAACCGGAAAGTTATTATCCATACACGAAGTACGGATATTGAATATTATGGTAAATTACAGGAATTAAGTGATATGGCAGGAACAGATTTTTTCCGAACACACAGAGCCTATCTTGTACATTTTAAATATGTAGAAAAATATGATGCAACTTGTGTAACTATGAAAAATGGAACTGCATTGATTGCAAAAAAGAATTATCCGGAGTTTGTGAAGCAATATCTGAAGTATAACCAGAGGAAAGGAAATGAAGTCAGATGAGTTTAGTGGAAAGATGCTGGATGATCACATCGAAGTTTTCTGTTATTGCAATTTTGATTATTACAGGAATCTGTTTTGGTGTTTTTGTATATCCATATATGAAAAAGAAAAGGGAAGCTGCTCTGGTCAGTATTGTTTATATTGGAATTATGTCTGTGCTGTATCTGATACCGCAGCAGATTGGCAATTTTTCTGCATATATGCTGGGAGTTGTGGCTGCATTTCTTGTGATGTATGTACAGGACAGAAGAAACATCTATCAGAAAATATTTCTTGCAGTGACATTTTTTTCTATCCGTTGGCTTGCGGTTGCAATGGCAGACAGACTGGATGATTTTATCACAAAAGCTCTGGTTTTTGGGAATACGATTGCAGGAAGACAATGGCTGCAATATGGACTTTATGCTGGAACGAGAATTCTGGATATTGTGCTTTGTATCGTTTTCCTTGCAGTTGCAATCGGTCTGATCAATAAAGCATATGTATACAAAAATGATGAAATGAACGTTAAAGAGCTGGTAATGCTCATCATACCTTCTCTTGTGGGAGTTACAGGATATGGCATTCTGCAATATTATCTGAATATTTATGAAAAAGATACAGGAAAGAGCCTGACAGATACCTATGGATTTTATGGAGCTTTAAGCTTTGTGCATTATTTTATCTCTATCATAGCAATTCTTGTTATGACTACGATGTTTCAAAACTGGAAGGTGGCACAGGAAGAACAGACAGGGCAGGAGCTGGTATTAAATCAGATCAGTGACATGAAAAAGCATATCGGGGAAGTGGAAAAGCTGTATCAGGATATCCGCAGCCTGCGTCATGACATGGGGAATCATATACAGATGCTGGAACATCTTGTGGCAGAGAATCATATGGATGATGCAGCAGAATATATGGAGCATTTGAAAAAGGAGTGGAATGAAATATCTCCTGAGATAAAAACGGGGAGTCCTGTCATTGATGTGATTCTGATGGAAAAGTTAAGAGAAGCAAAGGAAAAGCAGATTCGTTTTATATCAGATTTTCATTATCCGGGGGATACGAAATTAAATGCATTTGATTTAAGCGTGATCTTAAACAATGCACTGGATAATTGCATGGAAAATGTAAGTGGAGAAAATCCTTATATCTGTATCTCTTCTTTTCGGAAAAACAGTATTTTTATGATAACCATAAAGAACAGATATGAGGGAGAGTTAAATTATAAGGACAGTGATCTGCCGGAAACAACGAAATCCGGGAAGGAGCATGGAATTGGACTGCATAATATCCGGAGGGTTGCAAGGATGTATATGGGAGATATATCTTTAGAGCAGGAGAATCAGGAAGTGGTTCTAAGTATTATGTTACAGGTAGAATAAGGACAAAAAGCACCTTCGAGGTGTTTTTTATTTGCTTCACAACAAAAAAAGGGCGGTTCACAACATCGCTGTTTATTGTAAAGAAAGATATGCCGAAAGAATCAGTAAAGAGAAATCATGTTGTACAGATTTTTAAGGAAACGGATTTCAGAATTTAAGCTCAAGGAGGACAATACGATGAGGATCAATGGATTTAGTGGGAAAAATACGCAGACAGGAACAATGGGAATGACACAGGGGAATGATTCTGTAAGTAAAAATATTCAGAATCAGATTGCAAATGCACAGCAGAAGCTACAGGATTTATCATCGAATGAAGAAATGTCATTAGAGGATAAGATGAAAAAGCGTCAGGAGATACAGCAGGAGATTAACAATCTCAATCAGCAGTTAAGACAGCACCAGATCGAGCAGAGAAATAAGCAGCAGAGTAAAAATTCGTCATCTATGGATGATATGGTGGCTGGAACAAGTAGCACTTCTAAAAAGAAAGACACCGGATTGTCACAGGCAAGTATGCAGGCGATGATCTGTGCAGATTCTTCCATGAAACAGGCAAAGGTGCAGGGAAGTATGGCAACACAGATACAGGGACGTGCCAGTGTGCTTGAATCTGAAATCAAACAGGATGCCGGAAAAGGAAATACTGAGAAGAAGGAAGAAGAACTGGCAGAGCTGCAGGCAAAGGCACAGTCGGCGACAGCAGCACAGATGTCTACACTTGCAGATGCAAATAAATCAGTAGAAGAAGCTGCAAAAGCGGAGAACAGCAATACAGAAGACACTACAACAAAGAACAATACTGATAAATCCGAGAAAACACAGGAATCTGCGGGGGCTGCGGCAGAGGAGACAGACAGCGTAAAGAATACGGATATCAAAGGGGAAACACAGGTGACAGTAGAAACACCGACTCCGGAAAATGCACAGAATGCAACACAACAGGCAGTGTATACACCGATTGATATTCGTTTATAGTTGGTAAAGGAGAATGGTATTATGTCAGAGATTAAGAGTTTTAGTGATTACACAAGTAAATATAACAGCAATGTAGATTATTCCGCATTATTTGGAGGAACTTCCGACAGTTCATCCGTAGGAAACACCAATATGCTTTCTGATTATGCTGCGATTAAAAACGGAAGCTATGGAAAACTTATGAAAGCATATTATGCAAAGCAGGATGCAGAAAAATTATCGGGTAAAGGCGATACTTCACAGAAGCTTACACTGATGAAAACAAGTGCGGATTCCCTGAAAAAATCAGCAGATGCACTAAACGATGCGTCACTCTGGGAAAAAAAGAAAATTAAAAAGAAGGATGAAAAGACCGGGGAAGAAACAGAGGTAGAGGATTATGACTGGGATGCAATTACCAAAAAAGTGAAATCTTTTATTGATGATTATAATGACGTTGTTAAGGAGGCAGGAGAATCCAATACAAAAGATGTCCTTAGAAATGCTTCATGGATGACAGGCATGACAGACAAAACCAGTCATTTACTTTCTAAAATAGGTATTACCATAGGAAAGGGGAATAAGTTGGAGCTGGATGAAGATGAATTGAAGAAAGCAGATATCAGTTCATTGAAAACGGTTTTTACAGGTTACAATTCCTTTGCAGGCAAAACAGCCCAGAAAGCAGCTGGTATATCAAATGCTGCGAATCGGGCAAGTGCGACTTATACAAACAATGGTACATATTCTAAAAAAGATTCCTCTCTAACGTCAAGTAAGATAGATAAGGAAGTATAGTATGTTAAGCCTAAATGACAAGAAGAAAAATCTTTTGTATTAATTTGTCGGGAAGGAGGAACCAGATGAGTTTTACAGTCAATTTATCCGGTGGAGGTTTACTGATAAATAGATTTAATAGTTCTAATATGTTGAAAAGTACACAGGAAAAATTGCAGCGACAGCAGGAACGGGATAATAAGGTGGCTTTTTTTGAAGCACAAAAAGAAAATTTGAAAAACCGAAAGGCTGACAGTTTGGAAGAAATCTCTGAAAAGCTGGAAATGTTTCATAATTATGAGGATGAAATTGCGGCAGCAAATCAGGAGTATAATAATTCACAGATGTTTCATGTCATGGACGAGGCAGAAGAACATGGCGAAAAGATTGCGGAAGCTGCTGAGAGGAATAAGCCTAAAACAGAAGAAGAACGAAAGGAAGAAATGGTGGATGAAGCTCTTGGAACAGAGGAAAACAAGGGCATGATGTCTGTAATCATGGACGAACTTTCGGAGACAACCGAAGAAATGACAGAGCAGATGACGGAAAAAACTGTGGAGAATATGGAAGAACTTCCAGACGAGGTTTTGCAGGAGCAGCTTGCTACAGATAGTTTAGAGGCAGCAGAAATGGTACAAACAGACACAATTAAAAGGTATGTGCCGATTGATATTAGAGTCTAATGGTATTTATCTGGGAAGGAAACAGCTATGAAGATTTACAATAATACAAATATTACATATTCTGCAATCGAACATAACAGCAGGAAAAATACAAAGCAAAATGTTCCGGCAGATTTAGAAAAGAAAATGACACAGTATACAGATACACTTTCCATTTCCAAAACAGGGCAGGAGAGCTTTCGACATTTATCTTCTGTCAGTTCTATGGATTATCAGAACCGTTTTGAGAAGGAAGTGACGGATATATTTGTCAAAGAAGATACAGAGAGTGTAAAAACTGATTCCTTTGAACATCATGTAAACAGAATGGCAGAAGCATATAACAAAATGAAAAACAGCATTGAAGAAAAATATGCGGAACAAGATTATGAGCCGGAGTATTATGTGACAGAATCGGGCAAAATTGAGGAATTAACCAAAGAAAAAGAACTGGATATGCTGAATCAGGCATATGAAAATCACAGTAATTTTATGGCAACTTCAACAGAAATCTGGTCAGAATTACAGGATTTTACCCCATCGGTAGTTTACCATAAAGGAAGTGGACAGACAGCAAATGAACAGAACATAGGTGAGAACCAGGAGAATACTGCAAAATCTAAAGAAAAGGGGGTTATCCAAAATTCGGCATATCAGGCATTTTTATCCGCCATCCAGTCGGATAACCAGAAATTATCGCAGCAGTATTCGGGTGACTGGAAAGATTTAAGGCTAAATCTGAATGTATCAGATGGTGATCGGAAAATGCTTAATGGTATTTGGGATTATTATGTTAATAAACAGGTAAACGGATTTACGATGTGATACGAACAAGGAGGACAAGGGGGGATTTCTATGAAAATATTTCAGCAGCCTTCTTATGATAGGTTTTGCCTGTTTGAAACAGAAAGAAAGACTACAGATTTTCGAAGCACTCATGATAATTTTGTTTACAAAAACGAACAGACGGACAATGTAGTAATATCGGATGAAGGAATGAATGCATTGAGGGAAAAGTTAAAAGAAATAAAACCTGAGGTTGAAGAACCGATAGGATATGAATTGACAATACAAGATACAAATGAGGTTGAATGGGAACACTATACTGCAATGAGAGAATATGGCGGTTTGACATTGAAAGACGGAAAATACAATCTGCAGGATGTAATGAAGTCTGTGATGGATGCTTATGAAACACGTTATAATCAAATTGTCAAAGAACATGAGAATGGGGAACGTCAGGTTTCTTATGACATCACAGGAGAAAATTCATTAACACTTGATGAAGATTTGGCAGGTTTAGACAGGGCATATAATAAGCGATTAGCAAATCTGGCGGGATATATTGTATGTCAGCAGACAAATGACGGTTCTAAATTCTTTCAAACAACTAATGTGAAGAAGAATACAGCAGAACAAAAAGAATATATAGATACTGCGGTATCCATGATGGAGAAAGCACAAAAAAGATTTTTAGAAATGCGTGAAGAACCGAAATACACAGCAGGAATTGCAAAGAGTGTAATTTGGGATATTATGAGTAGCGATAAGAACTTTATGGAAACGACTCAGAGGTTATTTGCTAAAACAATATATCACAATACTTAAAAAAATATTTTCTAGAGACATGAAAGGCTGTTTAATGTTATAAGAGAATGTTGGCAGTTGTTATGAGACTTATATAAGGTAGGAGATAATATGGTTACTTATATATTTATAAATCACTTGGACCATATAAGGAAAGTGATTGCAAATTCCGAATGACAGAGGAATATCAACGAAAAAATGCAATGGAGGAAATGCAATGGGTATAACAGGCGTAGGAAGTTCTTATAATTTTGTTTATAACACAAAAACAGGTAAGCTATCTACAAAGGATGGCAGTAAAAATGAATTTGTTGATTTTTGCAATGGAGATGTAAAGGGAGAAGATACAGAGACACTGAATCATTTTGATGAGCATACAAGATATCAGTTTACAAGAATGCTGTTTGCATATGGAACCGGAATGACCGGACAGAATCCTTTTGCCAATGATGAGAAAGTCGAGATTACAGCGGATATAGACAGTGCAACCCATACTTCCTTTTATGTGAATGGGCAGAAAGCGTTTACGGCAATTACGGGTATGTCATATCTCCCATCCGAGATTCAAACCTTTGGAACCGTACAGCAGCCATTTAAAACCAGAGGGTACAAACCATATGATCCCAGTACAAACAGTATCACGATTGGGGTTGGAAGCAGATTTAATCTTGGAAATGGATACAGCATGACGGTACAGGAAGATTTTGTCTGGGGCGAGGGCTATGGAAACGGAAGCAAGGCAGATGATGAAAGATGCAATATGATGATAGGTGGTCTGAACTCCCTGATACATTTTGCGGATCAGCAGTATTTTTCAAGTATGACAGATACATACACCGATTATATTTTAGATTTTCTTGCGTCACAGGGAGTGGATACAAGCAGAGAATTTGTGATAAACGGGACACATTGCGAACTGGTAAATGGGAAAATAAGTGAAGTTGGTAACGATTATGTGGTGCCTAGTTCCATTCAGCAGAAAGCAGTGAAAAGATATGAAGAAAGAATGGCACAGCTTTTAAAGGATGGAAATTGGTATCGAATGGCATAGGTAAAAATTATAAGGAATAAAGTACGGAGGAAAAGCAATGAGCATATCAGGAATTAATAACTACAATTATCCAAACTATTATGCAGGAGCAAGACACAATATGGCTAAGACCGGCGGTAGAGATTCGGGCGTGCTGTCAAGTACCAGTAGTGCATCTTCTAATATTACATTACATATGTCAGATGGAGGCAACAGTGGAAATGCTTTGACAGCAATGGGGTTTCCGGATGGAACCAGTGCATCTGTCTTTAAGGCAGATGATTATAATCCGGCAGATCCGGAATATAGAGTCAGATATTGGGATAAAGAAGGAAATTACACAGATACAAATGTACAGATAAATGGTGTTAATCCGAGAAATGCAAGTTATTTGGAAATGCTTGCATATATAAGGATATAGCAAAGACAGCACTTCTTGCAAAAGGATTTCGTGAAGCTAGTCAGACAGCAGCTAATGCATTCCGTACTTTTGATGACAAACAGGAGGTAGATTATTCACAGAAAGAGCAGAAACATCCAATTACAAAGGCGGTGCTTGCACCTATGAAAGCAGTGAAAAAGATGCTTGTAATAATGGAGCTTCATCTGGATGCTTCGATTGATAAGCTGGATAATCTGGCTATGAATGTGCAGCTTGATAAGGAAAAGCACATGGAGAATGCGAAATCACAGGAACAGACAGAGCCGGAGAGGGCAGAAGCTGAGCGAGAAGAAGCAGAGGTTGTATATTCACCGATGGTCGCTGAGCCGCAGGAGTATCAGTATAATGCAGATGCATTTGAGGCTAGAGGTGCGGATGAGGTGAAGCAGGAAGCGGCACATAAGGAAACAGCGAAGATAAGAGAGGATAAATCCAGATAGATGTAAGGGCGTGGGAGAGATTCTGCGTCCTTTTTTGTACAGATGAAATAGTATATATGGGTATGAATCTATTCCAGAGGAGTAGATTCTTAAGTTACATGCAATGGACACTATAGAAGATACACTGTTTTAAAGTAAGCGAAAAGAGAAAAATATTGCTAATCTCTTCTCGCTTGCATAGTTACTATACAATTATATCAAATTGAAGCATCATGCCGCCAAAATTGTCAATAAAATAGGCATATTGCTTTGGATGAGTTTCTTTTAGTTTTTGATAACGATTGGATTTTGGAGATTCAAGGTGAACTCCGAACCCACAAAACATACAACCATTTCTTGTATAACCCATATTGTATAAATCTGGGATTTTAACATTATATTTTTCAATATATTCATTGATATCATCATCAGTCCAAAAAGAGAGTGGCTTACATTGGTTGTCTTTAAATTTATAAAAAACATTACAGCCATATTCAAGCCATGCCTTTTCGCGTTGGTAACTTTCGGATGCCAAAATTCCTAATATGACACATTCCATCCCTAACTCTTTTGCTTTACGGCGAAGTGGCTCCTTTTTTAGTTTGTCGCAACATTTATCAGAAATAGGTGATTCCATATATTTTTGATATTTCTTGAAGTTGCGTTCTATGTAATCGATAGAGTTTTGCTTAGTATGAGGCGTTTTTGCATGTTGATATGTTCTGATGGCGTTTGAAACGCGTTTGGAGAACATAGGATACCCATAGTGTTCTACTACTTTTTTGAAATTCCACATTTCTCCCTTAGAATCTATAGGATAAACAATTATGATATTGGTATGGTTTTCTTTAATTTCCCATTGGATGTGTTTTAAGGTTTCAGGATATTCATTAGTGGTATTTGCAAATAAATGTAATATGTTAGGGTACAATTGTTTAGTAATATGAGATAACACGGTAGAGTCTTTTCCACCTGAATAAGATATGTAGCAGTGGTCTTCTCCAAATGTTCTAACAGCTTGATTAATAAGAAACTTTGTCTGAATTATTTTAGCTTCAAGAGGCATAGAACGCAATGAAGCTAAGGTGTCACGTCTGTAAGAGAGATATTGAGTGCGCTCTTCTCCACATTTTTTGCAGTATCTGGAATCACGACTATAACGCATATTTTCATCGTATTCTTCATCGCATATTTTACAAATAAACATTGTTTTAATCCTCCTTTTCTGTTTTTGGACTAACAAAATCTTTGTATTTTTATTATAATACAAAGATTTTGTTAGTCAAGACCTAAAATACAAAATTTTATTGTGAAAAAAGCTTGATTATAGTACAATAAACAATTGGAAAGGTGGGCATTTCTATGGAAATTGGAAGCAGATTATCTGAATTAAGAAAGAAATATGGATATACACAAAAACAATTAGCAGAGGCTCTCAATTTGTCTCAACAAAGAGTGAGTAACATAGAAAGGAATACCACGGCACCAGATGTGGAATTTCTACATGGTGCAGCTGATTTATACAAGATTTCTTTAGATGAACTTATTGGTAGAAGAACACTTATCACTGAGGAAAGCAGCTATGAACAGCAGATATTAAATGTCGTTGAAACTATGGACGACACAAAAAAAGAGCTGAGCTTGCGTTTATTAAACGAAGTGGCTCAACAAAGAGGTGATAAAGATGGCGAATAGTTATTTTAACGAAAATACGCTTGAGGAGTTAATTGAAGAAATTAAGTATGTCTACAAGTCTGATGACAGACCATGGGTTATAGGATATAGCGGTGGTAAGGATTCTACAACTGTGGTCGAACTTGTTTATAAGATGTTATTGGGATTAGATCCAGAAGATAGACATAAAAATATTTATATTGTATCTTCAGATACTCTAATCGAAAATCCACTAATAAAAATATATTTGAGTAAAATGAATGATTTGTTGGGGCAGGCAGCAGATAGAGATGGACTACCAATAAAGTCGGCTATGGTTACACCTCCACCAAACAATTCGTTTTGGGCAAATGTAATTGGAAGAGGATTCCCTACACCTAGAATGAATGGAACATTCAGATGGTGTACGGATAGATTGAAAATAAATCCTAGTGGTGAATATATTCAAAGAGTTATTGATGAGGAAGGAAAAGAAGTAGTTGTTCTTCTTGGAGTCAGAAAAGCAGAAAGTATAGCACGAAAGAGAAGAATTGAAGGCAGAGAACTTGCAAATAGACTTCTTAATCGACATGAAACCATACAAGATGCATATGTTTATAACCCTATTGTAGAACTTACCACAGATGATGTATGGGATGTTTTACTTAGGTGTGATGGCGGAAGAACACCTTGGGGATCAGATAATAGCGAGTTGGTATCGCTTTATGCTGATGCAGATAGTGGAGAATGTCCTTTTGCTGGTATTCATGCAGGTGGTCAGACACAGAGCTGTGGTAATTCACGTTTTGGGTGCTGGGTATGTACAGTTGTAAAAGAAGATAAGTCGTTAAATGGATTTATAAAGAGTGGACATAGAGAGTTGATACCACTTGCTGAATTTAGAAGTTGGCTTATGAGTATACGAGATAATGAAGAATATCGAGAGAAAAAGAGAAGAAATGGAACGGTATATCGTGATAAGCAGGGTAATATGGGATTCGGTCCATTTAACTGGAAAGCAAGAAAACTTATTCTTCGAAAGTTGTTAGAAACCCAACAGGTTATGGGATATGAACTTATAACATTAGATGAACTGAAAGCAATAGATGAAATCTGGGATCAAGAACTAGACTTGTCTCGAAGAGTTTTAGTGGAATTATATGAGGAAATAACAGGGAAAAAACTTCCTTGGTATAACTATAAAGAACCTTTGATTGATAATGAAACTGTTGTTGAATTAGAAAATCTGGCTCAGAAAAATAATGTGCCAGAGGAATTGATCCGCAATTTGTTATTATCGGTTTATCGAAATAAAAACTATTCAAATCAAAAAATACTTAGAGATGGAATAGATAGGCTATTGAATCAGCAATGGTTACATTATGAAATAATAGAGGAGATTGAAAATGAAAATCAATAAAGTAAAATTACATAATTTCAGCTCCTATGAGGGTAATAATGAATTTGATTTCGAGATAACAGATGCTGGAAAAAACATTGTACTCATTGGTGGAAAAAATGGGGCAGGTAAAACTTCTCTTTTTACGGCAATAAAAGTTGCTTTGTATGGACCATTAGCATATGGATATGTAGGTGTAAATAGTCATTACATTTCTAAAATTAAAGATTTAATAAATTCAAAAGCATTTCAACAGGAGGTTGTGGAATCGGAAGTACAGTTAACGCTACAACTTAAGATTGAGCGTGATATTAGAAATTATGTGATAACAAGAAGATGGGATTATACCAATCAAAAGCTTACAGAGGAATACACAGTGGCAAGGGATGGAAAGCTACTGAACGATCAAGAATTATCATATTTTGAAAACTATTTGCGTAGCATTATTCCTCCAGATCTGTTTGAGTTCTTTTTGTTTGACGGAGAAGAGGTTGGTAATATTTTCTCCACCAGTGCATACAACACATATGTTAGGAATGCAGTATTCACCATGTGCGGAATGGATGTGTTTGAAATTATCCGTAAATTCACACGTGGGTATGTAACAAAGAACAATTCTAATGATGACGATGAGGTCTATGACACATATGAATCGGCAAAGCAGCAGATAGAAACATTAGAAACCGAAAAGGAAAACCTTGATGTCGAAGTAGGCAATTTGACAAAAGAACTAGAAAATATTGATATTCAACTTACTGAATTGGCGACTGCTTTTAAAAATGCAGGAGGAATTTCACGTAAGGAGAAAAAACAGTTAGAAGATGAGTATGCTCTAGCTGAAAAGGTAAAAACGGAATCACTTACAAATATTAAGTTGTTTGTGGAAGGGCTTATGCCATTTTATATACTGCGAGATTTTGCTAATCCTATTATGGCACAATTAGATTTTGAAGAAAAAGGTGAGATATTTTATTACGTTCAAAGTAAGCTGAAACGAGATGCAATATCTGATTTACTAAAAGGTGATGTGTCCGATGCAAAAGTAGATCAGTTAATGGATTATCTGTTGGATACATTTAGACCAAAAGGTTTCCGTGAAGACATGGAAATGATGTTTGATCTATCAAAGGAGGATATTGGTCGAGTAAATGGAATTGTATCGTCTTTGGATGATTTCGATGTATCAGCAATGGTTGATATGGTCAATAAAAGGAAGGCAGCTTCTGAAAGAACAGCAGAAATTAATAGAATTTTGAAAAACTCAATGAGCGAGGAGGACATTAATGAATTTGCTCAGAGAGAAAATGAAATTTTAAAGAAAAAAGATGACCTATCAAGTATACTGTATGATTCACAACATAGATTAGAGGAAATTGATAGAGAATTGCAGATGCAAGAACAAACTAGAGATAAAGCTATGCATATTCTTAAATCAAATGCTCAGAATAGGCATGTATACGAGCTAAGCTCCGGTATTTCTTCTATGATGGAACAGTTCTTAGAAGAGAAGACTGTGAGTATAAGAAGAAAACTAGAAAAGGCTATTGTTAAAAAACTGAAGTCAATTTATAGAAAGAATAATTTGATAACGCATATTGAAATTGGAAAGAATTTTGATTTCAATTTGTATCAAGATGAGGAATACAATGGCAAGGAACTTTTGACACTATATAAGAATTTGGGTGATTCCGAATTTACAAATCTTATTGGTACTAAAGGTGGAAAGCGACTAGTCAAAATGTTGGAAGGTACTTCAATAAATGTGCTAAAAAATAAGTCTGAATCTGATTTTGGGCGGGAACCAATTCGATTGTATAAGAAGATTGAATTGGGGAGATTGTCAAAGGGAGAGCGTCAGATTTTTATCTTGGCATTATATTGGGCGATAATTGAAATATCAGGACAGAATATCCCGTTTATTATTGATACTCCGTATGCGAGAATTGATGCAAATCATAGGAGAGAAATCTCAGAGAAGTTCTTCCCTAATATTAGTGATCAGGTAATTATTCTGTCTACGGATGAAGAAATAAATGAGGAGTACTATAAGATAGTAAAACCTTATGTCTCTAAAGAGTATCTGTTAATCAATGACGAAAACGAAAACAGAACTACAATTAAGAATAATTACTTTTTTGAGGTGTAACCAATGATATTTAGATTAAAAACATCAAAGAGAACACAAGAAATCTTTGAGGAACTAGAAAATAGAACAAATTACAAACCATATACATTGGTAAAGCATGCAATAGCGTGGTCTATATTAGAAAAAACATCTGTTGCTGATTATAAGTCAGATTCAGATGGACTGGATTTGAATAGACAGACTATTACAGGTGATAACGATACATATTTCAAGGTGCTTATAGAACAGGTTGAAGGAAAATATTTAACTGATGAGGAATATTTCCCGCAGTATGTAAAGGCACATATTGATAGAGGCAGTCAGCTATTATTGGATATGTACAATCATGCTGGAAATATGGATAAATATATTCTTCAGGTTCTGGGAGAAGGAGATACAGTATAGAGGAGAAAAGATGGAAGCAAATCGAAATGAATTTATAGAAAATGCATCGAAAATTCTATTGAGTAAAAGTGAAGAATATAAATGTATTATAGATAAAATTGAGCATTATTTGAATGAATTACTAGAAGATGTAAAGGGTATAACTATTAGCGGACGTTCTAAAGATGCAAACAATATTGCAGAAAAAATCTATAGAAAAAACTATATGATGAAATATAATGATGCAGCAAAATTTATTGAAGAACTACCTGATGGAATAGGTGTCAGAATTATTTGTCTATTAAATCAAGATGAAGTAAAAATTTATAAGCATCTAATTGATAGAATGCCAGATGAAAGGCAAATAGGGAATAAGTCGTTCCGATATAGACAAGATGGGAATTTTTTCGTATGCACAGAAAATCAACCAGAGAAGCAAAAAAACAATCTTGACATATATCGAATGGATTGTATATGGGTTGAAAATGAAAAACAAGTAAGAGTGGAATTACAAATAAAGTCTCTTACAAACTATTTCTGGGGTGAAATTGAACATTCGCTATTCTATAAAAACTATGATTTTACCATAGGTAATAGCTTTTATAGTGGACTGATGAAGAATATTCATAATGAGCTACAAAATATTGATGTTGAAATGGCATCATTAGAAAATCACATGAAAAAAAGCGAACATAATCAAATTTTGGAAATAAGACAAATATCAGCATCTATGATATCTCAAAAATTTTCTGTACCTATACAGAAAATAGTGGGATGTAAAATTGATCTTAGAGAGTCGTTTATGCTTTTGACGGATATGCATTTTGGCATAAGTTCTAATGTGAAAGATAATCTTGAAAAATTTAATAGGCTTATTGATAAGCTGGATAAAGCAAAAACTGACACTATGGATGAAGAATATATCAATTTGGATAAGCAAAATTTAGATGAAAGAGAAATATCTGAATTTGGAAAGGGAATTGCTAATATTATACATACCAATATACATAATGGCGATGTATTTTGGCAGTTCTTGTTTTTGATGTATAAGAATCTCTTTTCAGATAAAGAAAAGAATTATTCAGAACTCTTATCTGAAATGTCAAGGAGTATAAGAAAGTTATATATTGATATTCAAGATGAGGCGGATGCATTGAGCCAATACCCTGAAATAGATATTTCGGGTATTGTTGATAACATTTTTTTGAGATTAGCCAAAGATAGAAATAAAATTAGCTTTTTTTCATTGGAACTAGAGTTGGCAAAAACAAAAGAAATTCTAAGAAATGAGTTGGCGTGTGTTCAGAAAAAAGTAGAAAATGGAATTGAACCGATTGATACGGACTTATTTAAAGAAAATATTGAATTGTTGGAATTAATTATATATGTTTCTACGACCTATCGTATGGGACGAAGTCTAGAAGATGGTCAATTAATTAAATTGTTAGAATTGGCAGAACATAAGAATGATTATAGTTTAGAATTGTCCGAAGAGGTTATAAATAATATTAAACAAAGAAATTGTCTTAATCAAGAAGACTTAGAGAGAATATTTTTACTTAGAAAGGAGGAGGCGTAATGTTTGAATCATTGCAGTTAAAACAAGAAAATGTATTGATGTACATGACCAAGATGAAGATATCAGAACTAGAAAAGTATTCTGTAGTCAAACACTATAACGCGACAAATGAAACAGATTATCAACGTCCTCCAATGCCGGCACATTATAGAAAGATTGCTAAATATTTTATGACAGAAAGCAAACCGATACTGCCATCGGCTATTATTGCTGCTATGGGGAAAGATGATTATGAATATGATGGAACCAATCTCATAATTAAAAATAAGATTAGAATTGTGGATGGACAACATAGAATTGAAGGCATGAAGTGCCTTAAAGAAGGTTATTCAAAAAATAGTATTGATAGATACAAAGAGCTAAATGAAACTTTTGATTTGCCGGTAATTATTATGGTTATCGAGGATCCAAATGATTTGATTGAAATTGACGCGTTCATTAATCTTAATAGTAAAGGGAAAAAAGTTAGAACAGACTTAGCGGTAGCATTAAAGAACAAGAAAACTAAATCTGCGATGGATAATAGTGAATGCTGTGCAGTTGATGATGACATCAAGTTGGCTATTTCAATGGAGGTATCAAACAAGTTAAATGGTAATCCTACAAGTAAATGGTATGGCCTTATTATTCAAGCTGATGAGGTGGGAAATCGAAATGAACAACCTATATCAATAATTGCGTTCTCTAGAAGTATTCGACCAATAGTTGATAGGTATTGTGAATTAAAGTTGAATAATCAATTATGCGCAGAAAAATACGAAGAAATTGTTGATGATATATGCGGCGTGATTGAGAATGTGTGGAAATGTGTAGAGGAACGATGGTCAGAATGTTTCAACGATGATGGTTCATATAACAGCTCATATAATATATGTAAAGGAATTGGTGTTAATACATTATTTGGGGTGTTTTCTGAAGTATATGATAATAATGTAACTGGCTACGACAACTTTAAAGAAATCCTAAATAAAACAGAAATTGATGTAAAAGATTGGTTAGTTGGTGGTACTTTTACTGGGTATGCGTCATATCAAGGTTTTTCATTGATAAAAAAACTAATTAAGGGTCAATTATCAAGAAACGAGTTTTGAACGGAGATGATAAAATGATTTATTTAGACAATAGTGCGACTTCTCCTATTGATGAGGAAGTTAGAGATGCGATGCTTCCATATTTGAGTGAGGAGTTTGGAAATCCATCTAGTAAATATTATTGCAAGGCAACCAATGCAAGGGATGCAGTGGAAAACGCAAGAGAGAAGGTTGCCAAATTACTTGGTGCCGAACTAGAGGAAATAATTTTTACGGCAGGTGCAACGGAAAGCTCTAACTTTATAATAAAGGGATATTTGGACTATAGAAAGTTTTATGGAGATGGACGAAATCATGTCATTACATCTCTTGTAGAACATAAAGCAACATTAAATACTTGCAAATATTTGAACGGCGAGCTGTATTCAAATAATGATCCCACTACATCTTTATTTGGCAAAAAGAAAAAAGTAGATAGGGGATACGAAGCATCATTTGTCGGAGTCAACTCTGATGGAGAGATTGATATTGAAGAGATTTCTTCTGCTATCAAAGAAAATACAGCACTTGTATCAATGCTATATGTGAATAATGAAGTAGGAACGATAAGTGATGTAGAGACTGCATCAAGTATATGTAAGAAGAATAATATAGCACTTCATGCTGATTTAACTCAGGCATTGGGAAAGATAAAAATAGATGTCAAGAAAATGGGAATTGACTATGCTTCATGTTCGGCACATAAGATATATGGTCCAAAAGGTATTGGAGCAGCATTTATGAAATCGGATGCCTATGGAATTGCACCTATCACAGCATTTATGCATGGTGGGGAGCAAGAATTTGGATTTCGCGCTGGAACGCATGCAGTACACAATATTGTTGGTTTTGGAAAGGCTGCTGAAATAGCACTTAGAGATTTAAAGAAGAATGATGAGTATATAAAACATCTAGATGATATGTTGATCGGAGGTATAAGAACAATAGATGGAATACATACAACTGTAGATTCTTCAAAACGTATTCCAGGTATTGTTAGCTTAGTTGTAGAAAAATCAGATTTTCATAATGAGAGATTTATTAAGAAAATAAGTGATGAAGTAGCACTGTCTACGGGTTCTGCATGTAGTGCAGGGGAACCTTCTTATGTGATACAAGCATTGGGACTAGCGGATAAAGTAACCAAGGTACTTCGGGTATCCATAAATAAATACACAACTGAAAAAGATATAGAAGAATTTATTAAATTACTCAAGACAGAAAGTTAGGAGGAACAATTCGTTATGGCATTAATGATGGATAACAAGCCAACTGAATATAAAGGTGAAGCGTTAGTATGGGAAAAACTGTCTTCATTATTGCCTAACGATGTTGTAGTCTACAATCATCGAGAGGTGGTTGATGATCGTGAATTTGATTTCGCATTACTTATAAAAAATGTTGGAATTATGGTCATTGAAGTAAAAGGATGGCAGTCTCAGTACATCTTTGATGTGAAAGGCCCTGATGAAATTGTGATTCAAGGTGAATCCCAAATTTATGGTTCTCCAGAGAAACAGGCAAGAGGATATAGATTTGATTGGCTGAATTTCTTGAATGACCAGTTTGCAATAAGTCCAGTTGTATTATCAATGGTATGTTATCCGTTTATATCAGAAAAAGAATATAAGGATGTAAGGTTAGACATTGTATCATCTAGGAATTTTACTATTTTCTCGGATGACCTGAATTCAGCAACTAAGCTAGGGCAGAAGATATCAAATGCATTTGTCAAGAAAAAGCCGTTAAATAGTACTCCATTTGATGAAAAAGCAATGGCTATAGTAAGGCAACATTTTGAACCATCATATAAGGCAAAGGATGATCAAATTGTAGAGGTTTCAGATGCATATTCATTACTGAAGGTATTCAACAAAGAATTAACAGAAAAGGATTCAGATGAACTGATAGAAATGTATTTTGCCGGAACAAAGATTGTTGTATTTGTTAAGAGTGAAATAGATTTGTTATCCGTTTGCAATAAGTTGGAAGCAGGATTTAATGCCAGAGGTATTATTTCTGACAAAGGAAATGTGAGATTGGCAGAAATAGATGAAAGAAATGATTTTAGTGGTGTAGTTGGCTCATTTAGAATATTTAATTTTGAAATCTATACACATAATTTGGATTTGAATAACGATGAAATTATTGTAGAGGGACAATATACAGAACAACAAAAATTGATACTTGAAGAAATTGCAAATTCCACAAGTTGGAATTTTGATCAGTATAAGGTTGAACATGCAATGGGTGATAAAAATGTACTTGTTCAAGCAGGTGCGGGAACTGGTAAAACCTATTCAATGGTATCTCGTATTGCCTATTTGTGCATGAGTAGAAAACGATTTATAAATAATCTTGTAGATGAGATTGCTATGGTAACTTTTACGAATGAGGCTGCTGACAATATGAAATTAAGACTAAAGCAGTATTTTATGAATTGTTATATTCTTACCAAAAACAAAAAAGTGCTACATGAAATAGAGGCTGTAGACTTAATGCAGATTTCGACCATACATAAATTTGCTAAAGCTGTTTTGCAAAGCAACGCTATGGAGTATGGACTGGGTGCGGATTTTGCAATTTCCTCAAGTGAGTATGCGAAAGAGCAGATATATGAGAAATATCTTAATGATTTTCTGGTTGAAAAGCAAAAAGAAGATGCGAATTTTGCCCAACAACTAAGAATGCCTGTTCATAAGTTCAGAAAGTTGTTAATGCATTTTTCACAGCAATTATATAATAAGAGCTATGGGATTAAAGAACTTAAAGCAGAAAATCTGGGAACATTTGAAGAGTGGCCATTTTTTAATGATGTCATAATGAAGGTTATGATACCAGCAGAAAAAGAATACGAAGAACAGATATTTTCAAAAAATAAAATTGATCTAAAAGAAAGTATGCTATTACTGAACGATGCAGTAAATGGAGCATTTAAGGAAAAATGTGGTCTTAAATATAAGTACTTATTTATTGATGAGTTTCAGGATACTGATGATGTTCAGATTGATTCTTTCTTAAAGTTACAAAATGTGATTAAAGACACAAAGCTTTTTGTAGTTGGCGACTTAAAGCAGAGTATTTATCGTTTTAGAGGTGCGACAATTAGTGCGTTTGACCTAATTAGAACAGATAAAGAAAAATGGGAAGAATTTTCACTTACCATAAATTATAGAACTGATAAGAGATTATTAAATAAATTTGATGCAGTATTTTCTAAAATGGGTTCAAAAGGATATTTGCCATTTCATAAAGGAAAGGATTCGCTGACCAGTAGTGTTGAGACATATCTATCAGAACATGAGTTGGTGACCAAATTAGAGTATAACAGCGATGAGCAGAGGATGGAACAGCTCTTTGCAGAAATCGAAAGGCAGAAGGATATTATAAAATATCTATCCAAGCATCATAAACTATCTTCGAAAGATAAGATAATTGCTATTTTGGTAAGAGATAATTGGCAAATTCATAATATTTTGGAAGAAGCAAAGGTTCGAGGTGAGTTTATAGAAACTCATATAGGTGGAGATTTATATCAGCTTATACCTGCTTTAGATTTGTATAAATTGGTAATTGCACTGCTTAACCCGAGAGATCCAGTGAATCTTTTTAATTTAATAAATTCAAATTATGTAGGAATTCAGTTAGATATACAAGGATTACATGGCTTAGGCACAGAGGAGCAGGTAAAAAAGTTAACAGATGTACTTAATCAGTATTTCACAATTGTGATGAACAAAACATGGGAAAAGATAATTGTGGATACTAAGGTTCAACCAATTTTAATGCTACTGAGGAGTATTTATGAAGGGTGTCAGCCTTGGTATCAATATTCGGATACCGATAGTGAGCAAAGATTCTATAAAGCAAATTATGAATTGGTATTAGAGAAAATAATTAAAACATATAGCGTAGATTTTTTAACTCTCAATGTGATAGAACACAGCATGCATATAAATATTATGACAAAGCAGGAAGAACTCGCACGAAATATTGAGGTTGAGACGGATGATATGCGAGTGATTTGTACTACTGTTCATAAAGCAAAAGGATTGGAATATGGATGCGTAATTATGCCATATATGGGTATGGATATTGCATCAATGAAGAAAGCTGATTTAGATGTGTATGTAGAAAATGAAAAACTGGCATATGGAATTAGAATTGGAGATGAACCAAACAAGAAATATAATTCCAATTATGATGTATCGCAGGAACAAAATGAACGAATTAATGAAGAAAGTCGAGTATTGTATGTAGCACTAACACGAGCTATTAGAAATGTTGTTTGGATGAAGGATATTAAATCAAAGAGCAAGATTTCGTGGCAGAATTTAATGGAGGTATAAAATGTCATTATCAATATATACTTACAGCAATCCATATGAAATAAATAATGAACCATATTGGGATTCAATAAGAAACTGTGCTCATTTTTGTGTTTCACAGACAATGGTGAATGGATTGTCAGCAGTATATGATGAATTGGATAATGGACAATTAGCAACAGTAGAAGAATTAGTAGAAGCATTATACCCAAGATGGTTTGATACAAAAATATACATTGAACAGTACACAATTTTAACCAATACACAAGATAAAGTGACGCCAAACATTGAACCTGAAAGATGGAAGAAGATAAAACAATCTCTACGATTCAATAAGAGTGCATTGTTGGATAGTATTCGACTTATGGCTGAAATGGGGCTGTTATTAAAAAATATAAAAATTAAAAAGATAACGGAAGAGCAAAAGTATTTGGTTGCTGCTTATAATGCAATTCTGCGAGGCGAGAATGCCGAAATTTTTGTATTAAAAAAGAATTTTTCGGAAGCTGAAATTGATAATGCTGTTAAAACAGCACTGGTGGCAAAAGATAAAAGGCGAGGTAAGGAAGTGAAATCTATAGAGAGTGTTGATTGTAATACGGTAGTTATTCATGGAATACATCAATTTACTCCAACAATTCTTTCAATGATTGAAGAGGTTTCAAAATACAAGCGTGTCGTGCTGTTATTCAATTATCAACAACAGTATAACGAGATATATCAAACATGGCTGGATGTTTATTCCTGTTTTGATTTGAATATAAAGAGTCAGTTCAATAACGAATTTAAGCCAACAACATTGCTACAGCCGAGCTACGAAGGAAATATGCTCGCAGATCAAATTGGAAGATTAGCTAATGGAACACTCATTGAAAAAAGCAAGGATATAAATAATGTAAAGGTTGTAGAGTTTGATAATATTACAGAATTTTCAGCATATGTTGCACGAATATATGAAGAGGCTGCTAAAGATTTTCATGCAGATGAACATAAGAACGGCTCAGTTCTTTCGTACATGAAGGAGCAGTTTTATTCCGCCAATAATTCTGTAAATGATATATTGAAAGTTTATTTCCCAGAACAATTTGGGGAAAGGCATTTCTTAGCTTATCCGATTGGTCATTTTTTCGTAGCTGTTACCAATATGTGGGACAGTGAAAATGGTGGTATTAGAATTGAGAATATGAATGACATTGCAGAATGCTTGTATTCAGGAGCTCTCTATGAAAAGAAAGTAGGATCATTAATTACTACCTTCAATCAGACAAGAAATTATTTCTCTAGGGCGACAAAGTTGGAAGGCGATAGCGAAACAGATGGCGTAATTGATTTGCTGAAAAAGCTAAAGAAACAAATATCCAAGCTTAATAAAGGTAAAATAGAGTATATCGAACAATTAGCGAAGTTATCATATTTCAATGTTGAATTAGATGAAATAGATGAGCTGATTGAAGCGCTTGAGGCACTTAATACTATTACAAAGATATTCTATGAAGATTTTGAAAATGAGAATAATAATTTTAAGCATTTTTATGAGAAATTAAAGGATTTTGTAGAAACACAAATTCTACCAACTGCAGATGCAGAATCTGAGTTTCGAGATATTTTACTGAGACTATTAGTCAGACTAGAAGAAGTTGAAAAAATCGAGACAACTAGCACATTTGATTGTTTAAAGGATACAATGGCATATTATCTAAAACAGGAAAGTCAGAAGGGGGAAAGTGCGAACTGGATTGTCAGAGATTTTCAGCAGATTGACGGAGATATATTGAAAAGTTCAACTCAGAATCCAGACACAATCTATCATTTTGCGTGTGTGTCCGATTCTGATATGAATGTAAAACGAGAAGATCAATTCCCATGGCCATTGACTATAGAGTTTTTTGAAAGAGCATACGAACCTTTAGATTGGAAATATCAGGTTTATGTGAAATCAAGAAAAGAATTTAAACATTTTAAAAGATATGCACTGATTTATGGATTAGAGTTTAATAGATGTAAGTTTAAACTGAGCTTTATAAAAAACGATGATAATAAAGAAAATGAACTGTATTATATCTTAAAACTGTTAGGGGTTAAAACAGAAAAAAATATTCATGATACGACAGAGGTTCATGAGAGACAAAATATCACATTTGATTTGGGGAAAAATACAAATAATTTTGTGGATTTAGATGGATTTAGAAGACGCATATGTGGATATAGATTTGCATTAGAGTCATTAATAGAAAATGGTACTAAGTACCAAGATAGATTCCTGCAGGCAAAATATCTAGAGATAATTCTGGCAAATAATGTGCGGCGTAAATTAGAAGGTCAAATTGCTACAGAGGCAATAATGAATGAGACACTTGATGATTCAGCAGAACGCTTGAGACGATATTTTAGATTTTTGAACGAATCTGAGATAACAGATATCAAATCGAATGCTAAGAGTGCGATTATTCATCAAGCGTTGCAGGATGGTAAGATAAAACAGTTTCCAAAGGTAACAGATATAGATTTCGAAATGATGAGAAAGAAAGAAGAATTCATATACCTGCATTTGGAAAATGAAAATCAGGAGAATGTATTACTTGGCAAATTCAATGATTTGACGACGGCAGAGAAAAAACAGTTTTTGCCGGATAATCTTAAAAATGCAAGTTACGACAAAGAAGCAAATATATGGTGTCAATGGTGTGCAGTAAGAGAGAAGTGTCTTGAAAACTACAAATCATTGGTTGAAATATAAGGGAGGTTGAGCTTTTGGAAAGAGGAATGTACATAAGATGACCAATAGCAGAATTTGATGACCCAAGAAATTTTATTGTAGGTCGCATAATTCAAGTGGATGATTTTACAGAGAATGTAACAGTGGCATTTTTAGATCCATTTGGATTTAGAAATTATTATGAGAATATACCGGAGAAAGCAGAATTACCATATGACTATGTAAAGAGATGTACTTTGCATCGAGAATCTTATGTTATTTATAGAGAAAATAGATATAAGATATTGTCAGCACTTAAGGAGGATGAATGGTATTACTATTACCTCAAAGAAGAATTTACAGATAAAGTTATAAAAGTTAGAGAAGACGTTATAGATGCACCATTTAATTGTGGCAGAATTTCGCCAGCAGAGCAGCTTAGAAGTTATGAGTTTCAGAATCCTGCGTGGTATTTTGGAAGAAATGTCGTGAGTAAAACTGTAAAAGTTCTTGATAATTCAGTATTTGGATTCAAAGAATTAGCAGGATGTAAGATGTTTTTAAAAGAACACCAGCTCAGAACTATTATGCGTTGTTTACAAGAAAAAAACTGTAGAGTGATGTTAGCAGATGAAGTTGGTATGGGTAAAACTATTGAGGCTGCCTCTGTTTTAAAAGTATATACATTACATAATTTAAATAAGAGAGTTTTAATAGCAGTACCACGACCTCTTGTAGCACAGTGGAGAGCGGAATTACTCATTAAGTTTGAAATAACACCAGGAAATAACGTGAATGATAATTATGTTGAACTTATTGCGGAAGAAGATATTGAGAAATATATTAACAGCCGTTGGGACTTTGTTATAGCGGATGAGGCTCATAAACTTTTAGCAAACAAAAGGTTATATACATATTTTCATTTGCTTAGTAAGCGCTCAGAGAATATTTTGTTGTTATCAGCCACTCCGGTTCAACAAAAGAAAGAAGCATATTTGGCGTTACTTCAACTTATTATGCCTGACAAATATGACCATTTTTCAATAGAAGATTTTCAAACTCTTGTAGAAAAACAAAAAAATATTACCAAGAGTACATACCTTGTATTACAGGATTTTGATGACTATATAGATAATATTGCTGATACTTTGGAAGATGGTGAGAATCCTTTAGAAAATGATGATTGTACAGATTTGTTTGATGATATACAAAATGGCCTTAGAAGAATTTCTAGACTTATTGAGGATGAAGGTTTCGATAAGGTTTTATCAGAAATAAATCTGGAGAGTGAAGACTATGGTAAGGGTGCAATACAAGAGGCTCTTCTGTATGTATGCGAGAATTATCAGCTTGAAAAAAATATTATCAGAAATAGACGTAGATATATGGAAGAGGAACTTCCACATAGAACAGTCAGAGAAATCGAATATGAGCTTAATCCAGATAAGAACACTTACGAGCATACAACATATGAAGTTATTGTTGATTGGATAAGCGGACAGGAAATTTCTGCACAAGATTTTGAAATACATTATATTCCGTTACTTACAGCATTTTTTAGCTCATCTTGGGCGTTCAATAAGGAGATTGAGCAGCAAAGAAAAAGCGGATTAGTTATTAATAAGGATGTAGAAGAAAATGCAAAGGAATGGCAAAGTGCAGAAGAATGGATGCTTGAAGAGCTTGATAATGTATTAGCAGAGCCATATAACTATTCAAGTAGAATACTTAGCATAGTTGATTTCATTGATCAGGAAATATATGAGGAAAAAGTAGTAGTATTTACAAACTATGCAGAAACCTTTGAAAAATATGGTCAAGTATTGAGAGCATATTTTGGAGAAGAAAAGATAGCTCTCTTTAACAAGAATATGAACGAAGAAGAATTGGAATTGAGTATTTATCGTTTCCAAAATGATGATGAATGTAAAATACTTCTTTGTGATGAGACTGGTGGCGAAGGTAGAAATCTTCAGGGAGCAGACTTTGTAATTCATATTGATCTGCCTTGGGATGCAAATGCCATTGAGCAAAGAATAGGTCGATTAGACAGATTAGGACGACCAGCAGATAAAGATGTATGTTCGGTTGTAACTTATGCAAAAGAAACTTTAGAAGAAGAATTATATAATTTCTGGAATAAAGGACTGAATATATTTACTCAGTCTTTAAGTGGATTGGAAATTATTATGAATGAAATCAATGAGAGCATTATTCATGCAGTAACAAGTGATTTCCGATATGGTATTTCTAATGCAATTAATGAGATTATAGAATCTTCACAACGAATGGAAAAAGAAGTGAGAGAGGAGCAACACTTTGATTCAGCAGCGTTTATATATGCAACACTCAATCAAGAGCTAAAAAGACTTTTATACTACTACACATCCAATGAGAACGAATTGTTTGCCAATACAATGATGGGATGGGCAAGTCTTGCAGGATTAAAAGGTCAGTTTAATAAAAATGGTGTTGTGAGATTTAATGAAAATTCATTCTCTATAAAGTCAGCAGAAAACTCAATGTTGATACCACCGAATTGGATGGAATATGTAAATCGTACATCAAATGCCTTTTCAAGGAGGGTTAGGGAATTATACGAAGAAAGAACTGGAAATAAAACATCTACAGGCAGCAGGGAAATTGTAGGAACTTTTAATCGTGAACTTTCTATTGAAAATGATTATTTACACTTCTTTGCACCAGGGGATGAGGTCTTTGATTGTATTGTAGATAATGCAATGAATTCGTACAAAGGAACCTGTACAGCTTTTGCACTTGAAGCGGATTTTGATTGGCGAGGAATCGTTTATACTTGGAATTTATACCCCAATGAGCAACTGTTATTGGAAAATGGGATTCCCCTAACTGCGATAAGACAATATAAGAGTTATGTTTCTGCTGATCAAGTCATAACTCCTATCAGTACACAAAAGTATGAGCATGTACCTACAGATAAAGTATTAAAAATTATTGATGCCGTTTCAAGAGAATCAACATCTGATATTAGAAGGGATGTAGTGCATCTAGGTAGGAGATCAGTAAAAACTGATGGGCTACATATTAAAGAAAGATATGGTTGTTCTAATGTTGATTGGTTTAGACAAGCTTATCCAGAGGACAAGTGGATTAATTTCGTTTCTGCGTCAATGAAGGCGGCTAAAAATCAGGTAAAGGAAAAAATGAAGGCTAGTAGCAATTTAAAACAAGCAGCAGCCAGTATAGAACAGACATTGAATGCAGAAGTTGCACAAGCTAAGTTTTTTGGTGTAGATGCAGGCGAAATTGAGCAGAAAAAGCAGGTTTATCAGACGGTGCTTGAAGCACTGAGAACAACTAGAGTAGAACTCGAGGCAGCAGTATTTGTAATGGTGAGGAAGACGCATGATTAAAGAGCAGATTCAAGAATGCATACAAAAAATTTTGGATAATGAACTAGGTGGGATAAGCACAAATAATTGTCCAAGAGGCGGAATAGAAAAATATAGATATATGACAGCATATAGGTTGTCTAAGTATGTGAATTTTTATAGAACACGCAGAATATCGCTGGATGACTTTTTGATTTCGCTTAGAAATTATCTGCTTGTTTTTCAGACAGCTGTACGATTACCTATTGATATTGATATCACAGATAATAAATATGGACTCCGTATCGACTCAGAAGGTCTTTGTTATGCAACCTTAAATTTGCCGGATTATCTCAACATAGATATTATCAAGCAAGGATTCATGGTAGACTATGTAGAACCAGAAAAAGATGAAAGATATTTTCTTGGGGTTACACCTAATATATATCGTTTAACAGGGTTCCAGAGATTCAAATCAATACGTCAAAAACTTGCGGTTAATGGTGCACTTAATATGCCAGAAGGATATACAGCATTGGTTTCTTTGCCGACAGGTGGAGGAAAGAGTTTGATTACGCAAGCTATGGCGTATCAAAAAAATGATGGATTGACCATTACTGTTGTACCAACTGTATCATTAGCAATGGATCAAGTTAGAGTTGCAAGGGATAATATTCGAGTCGCATCCAAAGCAGAAATCGCTTGTTATTATAGTGATTTAGCAAGTGAAGAGAAGAGAAGCATTATAGATAGAATAAAAAACAGAAAGCTACGATTATTGTTTATTTCTCCAGAAGCACTTATTAAGAATGAAGTATTTAAACAAGTGATAGAGACTGCTAATGATGCTGGATATTTAAGAAATCTTATTATAGACGAAGCACATATTGTAATTGAATGGGGAAATTTTTTTCGAGTTGATTATCAGTGTTTGGAACCTTGGCGTAATAACTTATACGAAAAGAATTCTAAATTGAAAACAGTGTTATTATCTGCAACGTATGAAAGAACAACAGTTAAGATTTTACAGAGTATGTTTGCTACTGGAGATAAATGGATTGAAATAAGATGTGATGCATTAAGAAGAGAACCAAGATTTGAGTTGGTATCAGCAACTTCATATCGGGATAAGAATGAAAAAACAAGAGAATTATTACGATGTTTACCTCGACCAATGGTTGTATATGTAATGAGACCTGATCAAGCTCAAAAGGTTAAGGAAATGGCAGCAGATATAGGTATTACAAATGTAGAGACATTTACTGGAAAAACGAAGTCTGATGAGCGTTCTAGAATTATAGAAGAGTGGTCAGAAAACAAGTTTGACATTATAATTGCAACTTCAGCATTTGGAGTCGGTGTTGATAAAAGTGATGTCAGAACAGTTTTACATTTATATGTACCAGATAATCCAAATGCATATTATCAGGAGTTGGGAAGAGGAGGGCGAGATGGTCTTCCTTGTCTTAGTGTAATGTGTGTATATCCAGAAGAGGATTTGGAATCGGCATTTGTTATGACTGACAAAGTTCTTGGAAGTGAAAAAATTCTTGGACGATGGGAGAGTATGCTTAATAGCCATACTTCCACAAGAGGGATAGATTCATATACTTTAGATACATCTGTTAAGCCTAATTATAATAGTGTGGATTATGCGGAGGATACCAGTACTGTTGATCAAAAGTGGAATATCTATGTAATTCTTCTGTTAAGAAGATACAATTTGATTAAAATTTTAGATATGGTCGTAGATCCTCATACACAGGTATATTTTATAAGAATATCTATTTTGGATAAAAGATTACTGCAGACTTCGGAGGATACAAAACGGTTGATAGAAGATGTTCGTACTAAAGAATGGAATAAGAATGAAAGAGCATTTAAGACCATGAGTCGTTCTGTTAAGCTTGGAAAGCGCATGTGCTGGTCAGAGATGTTCTTTAATTCTACATATAGTAGGGTTTCAGAATACTGTGCTGGTTGCGACAATCATAAGAATATTGTTGAATCAGATCCAAATAGATTTGAGTTGGTAAAGAAAATTCCGGCTCCAACAAGAAAGTTTTCTGTTGAGTTGAATAATATGTTTGCTAATTCTAATGAGGCTATTTTATTTGCGGATAGTGATAATACAGAGTTAATAGGAAATGTAATTAATAGAGGATTTTCAACTGTTATTATAAATGATGATGATCAAAGCAGTTATTTTAATTTGTTAAATAGTATTTCAGAATGGACAGATGTAAATTTGCTGGGAATGAATGAGTTTGTTCGGTTGGTTGACCATGGAGATTATTATTTCTTTGCAGGAGATGCAGTTGTTTTGTATGGAAATAAATACTCGGGCATATATAAGAAAATTAGTAGATTACGGAAATCATTACAAACCGGTGAAATACGATTATTGCATGTTTTCAAAGAAGATATTTTTTGTAATGAAATAGGTAAAACCGTTTCATCAATTGTCGATGGACCGGTACTTGAAGAATATTTGATAGAAAGGATGTAGAGATATGTTTGAAGATAGAATGAAAACATCTGCAATTCCGGAAAGGGTATATGCCCTTTGCCAAGCAATTAAAAGCAGAACAATGAAGGAAAGCGATTTGCGAGAGTTGTTAGAACCATCGGATTTAGGTGGTACAACAAAATATTTTGGAATGGTTCGTGATGCAGCAAGACAGTTAGGGCTTATTTCTGTAAAGGAAGGTGATATATCATTGGCAATAGACTCAAAGTATGTATCATCATATGATTCAATGCGAGAATATATTGTAGGCAATATAGATACAATATCGGAAGGATTATTCTTTGCTGTATCAAAAGAATATATATCGATGAATGAACAAGTGTTTAAGTTTAAAGGAGTGTCTGAAGCTGCATTAGTAGAACATATGTCAAAAGTTATAGGAAAACCAGTATATGAAGATGATATGAGAGCTTGGAGATTCTGGGCTACATATTTGGGGCTTGGTAATCTTCATGATATGCTTTTATTGCCTAACATGTATACGTATCTAAAAGCCGTATTAGCAGTATGCAACATAAAAAAGGGAGAAGAATACACATTTACTGATTTCATGGCTGCAATAAAGCCGTATGCTGAAATAGGGTTATCCGATATTGATGGAAATAAGAAAATCAATCTTGCTATGTCAAGTGGTTTACGAGCATTACATGATGAAGGAATTATCCAATTATCACACAAGCTTGATAGTGGTGATATGTGGTTCCTATATGAAGCAGAATTACATCCAATTAAATCAACAGTTACTCATGTAACAGTAAGGAGATAGCTTATGAATTCAGAAATTGCAAAAAGTAGAATAGGTGAAGTAATTCGTATTGATACTGTTACGAGTACACAAGCTGATTTCTTAGCTACTCATGTGCCTGTTCAAAATATTCATATAAGAAAGAAGTGGGATAGTAAAACAGACAAAATTATGTCTGAAGAGAAAGTTTTTAATAAATATGTCTTGAATACTGAAAATGAGCATCAGTTTATTATAGTGATAGGCTCAAGTGGTGCTGGAAAATCACACCTTATTAGATGGTTTGCGGCTAGATTAGAACAGGCGGCACCAGAAAATGAAGTAGTTCTTTTTGTTCGTAGAAGTGATAATAGTTTGAAAGGAACGATAAAGCAATTACTCGAATTGCCTGAAGTTGCCAATATACCGAATAAGGCTGTGTATGACAGGCTGGTTCGAGCAACTTCAACGATTGACAATAAGAAGCTTAAAGATATGATATATCAAAACTTCATTGTTGAAATCAAGAACGATGAAAATGATGAGATTATAAGTAATAATGAAAAGAAGAGATTAGTTGAATTATTGCAATACGAACAGTTTCAAATAAATCTAATGAAAGAAGAAGGTGCTATCGATCGTATTTATCAAAAAGTAGCTGAAAATGAAACTGGTGATAGCAGAGATGTAATGGCGTTGTTTGAAACTTCAGATTTTGAAGTGGATGTTAATTTTTGCGATGATATGTTTACCAATGGTGCAGCTAAAAATGCCATGAAAATGGCAAATGCCATTCTTGCGGATGATGAAATGCCAGAAAGACTAGCTGATTATATGAATACTCTGGTAAATAAGGTTATTCAGACATGTGCTGGATTGGAACCAGGAGATTTTGAACAGGTCTTTGTGGAAATTAGAAAAGAGATTAAAAGACAGGGTAAAAATCTTACTCTATTGATTGAGGATGTTACAGCATTTACTGGTGTAAATGTTGCACTGCTAAATGTTTTGACTACTGAACATACTGGAATGTATGAAAGTCAAGAACTTTGTAGAATTTCCTCTATTGTAGGAACAACTGAAAAATATTTTAACGTAAACTTTATGGATAACCATAAGGATAGAGTTACACAATTCTTTGTTATTCCAAATGATGTGTTCGGTGAAGATCAGAATTCGCTGTATGAATTTGTTGGTAGATATCTAAATGCAATGTCTTTGCGTGGCGATATTTTAGATGACTGGGCGAAGAATGGTGCTTCTATGAAAGAGTATCCTATTCATAAAGGAGAGGAAAAATCTCTTTGGGATACAGTTGAAATTGCAAAGGGGAAGGAATTATCGTTATTCCCATTTACTAAAAAAGCAATTACGAATCTATATATGTGTATTTTGCAGCCGGATTATAGAACTCCTAGATATCTATTAAGAGATGTTATTGAGAGAGCTATGAGAAATTATCTATTCAAAAAGGAGAGTTTTCCTGAATTTGCAATTGAAAGGATTAATGATATTCCATTTGAGAGTCTATATGTAAGTACTTATATTCATCAGCAAGTTGAAGAAAGCCAAGCAGACAGAGTTGAAAGATTCATAAGAGTTTGGGGTAATGCATCAGATCTGGAGTATGAAGAAAGCGGTATAAAATATTTAGGTGGAATGCCAATTGGATTTTTTGATGATTTAGGAATTCCAACTTTTACAGGAAGAAAAGGTGATAAGCCGGTTAAAGCATCTGTAGATCCAGTAAAACAACTATCGGATGGATCAGATATTACTCAACCACCAGAACATATCGTACCGAAAGTTGATCCGGCAATGGCTGATTTCTTGCTTGGACAGAGAACACTGCAAATTTGGATTGATGGAGGAGAACTAAATGTAGGTGCTACAACAAAAGACGTTGTTAATATTACAAAAGCTAGAGATGAAATAAATAAAAGATTCTTGATATCTGCAATTAATTGGCAGATAGAAGGCGTATCTTTGGATAATTTGAATCGTGTAAAAGCTACAAAGGACTTTATAGGATTTGAAAGACAGAAAAGAGCAGCTAAGAATGCATTAACAATTTTGCCAGCAGATAGAGAAACGCAAGGTGTATTAGAGGCGTTTTTGGCATATGTAACATTAGGAAATGGAAGCTGGAATTTTGATAATTCTGCTATGATGGTGTATCGAGTTCAGACTTGGCTTGAAAAGTGGAAAAAAACAATTATTCAGACTGTAAATGTTTTTGATAATCAATCAGTAGATTATCAAGATTGTGCGATTGCTACTGAAATGATACGAGAGATAATGCAAGGAGTGTTTACAGGAACAAAAGTTGAAGGTATTCCAACAACAAATCTGATGGCTAAAAATCTGAAAAAAACTGTACAAAATTCACATTGCACAGAATGGAATTCGCTTGTGAGTATGCTTTTGAATAATGATGAAAAAGTAAAAGATGTGATTACGCAGTATTACAATATTATTCAAGGTAACCTGAAGTCATCGCAAGTGTTTATTAGAGCGACAGAATTTAATTCTGACGTACGCAAAGTTCAGAAGGTCAAGTTATTGATACCAGATGAACAAATTCTGTTAAATGATCCAATTCCACAACGTCGAGAAATTCGTGAGATATATGAAAAGATATATACGCGTATTCCAAAAGTTGCAGAAGCGGAAAAAGAAAAAGCAAACCGTATACTGGAACAAATCGGTACATATTTGGATTATGAGGATATTGATGATGAAGATATAGAAGATTTGATTGATAAAATAAAGGACTTTTATGAGACTGCAAGCAATTCATTAGTTAATATTCATGGTAATATTCAGGTCCTAGATGGAATAAAAAAAGATGCTAAGACCATATCAGTAGCTTTTGGCGAGGTGGAGAAGGGCATTGCAAGTACAGATGATTTAGATACATTGCTGATGTTCTCGAAAGATCCTTTGACGAAGCTTGAGCGTGTATTATCAATATTACAGACAGTACAAAAGGATATTGAATATGTTGCACGAGATGTTGAAAAAAGAAGAGGCAATATTTTTGTAGATAATGGTGGTGACTTGAGTACGAGATATGCAGAATCACGCAATAAGATTGAGTCAGATAGTAAGACTGTTATGGATTGGAAGGTGATGTAATGCTAGTAGATTTATTAGATCAGAGCATAATTGCTATGAAGGAAATATATGAATTAGAAAAATCTTCTAATGACGTACAAAAACAGGAAAAAAACGATAAGATTTTCTCTAATGTCGTAAGTGAGAATCATCTGATGGTTAATGCTGTTACAAACAGTATGTCTCAATTGGGATTTGTTATCTCGCAGGAAACTAGTGGAAGGGTTATTGGATTGCTTAAATCATCGAGCGATGCAGTATCGAGAGGATTAATACAAGAATCTACGGCTAATTATTTGCAAAAGGAAGTATTTACTATTAAGAAAGCAATACTTCAAGAATGGTCAGACTACTATCATAAAGTGGCAGACCAAAAGATAAATATGCTTCAGACTATAAAAGGTATTGCACCAGAGCGAGAAAAAGTAGATTATGCATCCAATAAAATTAAATTAGGAGCTTCTTGGGATTTTAAACAGGATAATCTGGACAAGATGGAAAAAGGGTTACAGGAAGCAGACGAGATAATAAATAGTTTGGGTTTTGGAGAAGATGGTGCCGAAATTATTGCATTCCTCAAGAAAGTGGCATCTGGAAAAGCAAGTGTTCATGATTTAACCACAGATATATTAAATTGGTTGATGGAGAACAACATGACATCCAAACTTGCAGTTAGCTTTAAATAAAGGTGGTAATGAATCGTATGGATTTAAATAGTAAACATTCATGTGATTTTTCCTATCATAACATAACAAGAAGTCAGATCTCGATTGATAAATACAATGGCGAGAGTAAGCGGATTAATATACCGGAAAAGATTTCAGGACAGGAAGTAGTAGAAATAGGAGAAAAAGCATTCTCGAACAATTTAATAATTGAGCATATACAATTACCTGATTCAATATTAAGAATCAACGATTTTGCTTTTTTTGGATGTCGTAATTTAAGAAAAGTAAAATTTGGATTACGTATTAGAAAAATTGGAGATAATGCATTTGCTGAGTGTGAGTCACTGCAAGACATACAGATTCGTTCGGAAATGGATTGTATCGGTGCTAATGCATTTACATTATCAAGTATTGAATCTGTTGAAATAAACACTATAGAGGATTTACGAGAAGAAAGTTTTTCTCTGTGTAGTAGGTTAACATCTTTTTCAGTGAAAAAAGTTGATCGAATCCCTGAAAATTGTTTTTTACATGATATATATTTGTCGAGTGTAAAAATGGAATGTAAGACTGAAGTTGCTGATAGTGCATTTGCAGATTGCAGAAGATTATCGGATATAGAGTATGGTCAATGGGACTTTTCAGATACTGAAGATATTTATATTTCCGATGCACCAATGCGTAAAATGAGGAGACCATTTTTTAGGATTAAAGTGATACTTAAGAATGAACCAAGACTGGAGAGTGAGATTGTAATGGAGAAAGCGAAAAGATTATATGAGTATATTGCAGAACACTCTGACCTACAGAAGGAAATTTCTAATATTTTGCCAGATGATATTATAAGCAATATTTTGAATGGCTCACTACCGGTGTTCCCGCATGAAGATCTTGGTATAATAGTAGATGAGAATGAACTTATTCATTATATGAATCATGCAGTATTATATAAAGAAGTTGGTGATGGACAGTATATATCTATTAAAGGAAAACTGTACCTGTTTTCTAACAAAATTGGATTTTATGGTGGAAGTGATATATATGAGATTCTGTTGGACGATATTGCAGCAATAATGGAATTTGAAGGAAGCCCAATAATATTAGAAGTACTGACTAATGGTGAGAACCTATATATATCGACACCAAATACGGAAGTATTATTTAAAGTATTGCATACTATTGAATCTTCAAAAAGTGAAGATGATATGAAATATATGAAAATAGAGACTACTATTGAAAAAATCATAGAAGGGGCAGACTTGGATTCATATATTTTTTATTTTGAAGATGTACAGCATAGTCAAATAAACGAAGATATGGAAAAGCAAATTGGTATTCTTATAGAAAAGTTACACAAACTTAGTACCGCCCTGGAAAAGTATCCAGATAAGGTAGAGGGGACGCATAGATTTTCAAATTACTATTTGCCAGAAACATTAAGGTTAATATTTGCACATCAGCAGTATTTAACGGCTGGTGTATCGAAAGAACAGATTGATAAAGTATATACTAAGGTTATGGAATCGATTGACACAGTAATAGCGGCAGTGGAGAGAAAAATAGATAGCATATATCAGGTCGCAACTATGGATACCATAGCAAAAGCGAATGCTTTGCAGAAAATAATGGGACAAGATGGATATGTTAAGGGCGAAGGCCCATTAAAACACTAATGCGTAAATTGAAAGGAGACTAGCTATGGAAAATCAAACAAAAACAAAACTTACATTAAATCCGGAAGAAGAGAAACAGTCAAATATCTTACTAGAGGGCGCTCCTGTGAGGCAGACAGTTCAACCTATTGTACAGACACAGACTGAATATAATGCAGGATCTATTGATGAAAGTATGCTTAGTAATGATGAGAAGGAAATGGTAGCACAGTTAGCAAATGAGATTGACATTTCTAATGCCAAGCAGGTTATTCAGTATGGTTCCAGTGCACAGAAAAGTATTTCAGATTTTTCTGTAAATATTTTAGGAAAAGTAAAAACTAGCGAACTGGGAGATGTAGGAGATGCGCTAAAAGAACTTACTGTTGCTTTGGATGCAACCACAGAACCTGAAAAGAAAGGAATTCTTGGAATATTCCAAAAAGCTAAAAGGGGCGTAGATTCTATTAAGGCTAATTATGCAAAGGCAGAAACAAATGTTTCAAGAATTGAAAAGGACTTAGAAAAGCATCAAGTAGTTTTGACACAAGATGTTGAAATGTTTGAGCAAATGTATGATCTGAATTTACAGTATTATCGAGAATTGACCATGTATATTATTGCTGGCAAAAAGGCATTGGATAAGGCAAGAGGAGAACAACTTGAAGCGTTGAAGGTAAAAGCTGAAACATCACAAATGCAAGAAGATGTTGAAAACTACAATAAGTATGTTAATTTATGCAATCGCTTTGAAAAGAAGCTACATGATTTAGAGCTTACTAGAGTAATCGCAATGCAGGTTGCACCTCAAATTAGGTTGTTACAAGATAATGATCAAGAAATGTTGGAAAAGATACAATCATCTCTGGTTAACACAATTCCACTATGGAGACATCAAATGGTTTTGGCACTTGGTATTGAACATACTCAGAGAGCATTGTCTGCTCAGAATATGATAACTGAAAAAACGAATGAGTTATTGACTAGAAATGCTGAAACTCTAAAAATGGCAACGGTTGAAACTGCAAAAGAAGCAGAACGCTCAGTTGTGGATATAGCAACATTAAAGAGATGCAACCAACAGCTTATTTCTTCGATATCAGAGGTTGTAAAAATTCATGAGCAAGGAGCAAAGAGACGCCAGGATGCAGAGACAGAACTTGTAAAAGTAGAACAAGAACTTAAGCAGGCTCTTCTGGAGGCTGGAAGTAAGTAAACAGGGAGTGACTGAAGATGAAAAGAAAAATAAAAATCACATTCAATGCTCCGGTTGTACTAGGCTTTGCGGCAATTTGTTTTATTGCAACATTATTGAATTATCTTACCAATGGCAAGAGTAATCAGATGATATTTATGACATATCATTCGTCTTTAATGTCACCACTTACATATTTACGCTTATTTACACATGTATTTGGACATGATGGGTGGCAACACTTTATAGGGAATATGGCATATATCTTATTGCTAGGTCCTATGCTTGAGGAAAAACATGGACAAATGAAAATTATAGAGGTAATAGCAGTTACTGCTATGGTGACGGGCGTTATTAATTATCTTTTCTTTTGGAATACGGCATTATGTGGTGCTAGCGGGGTTGTATTTGCATTTATTTTAATGGCTTCATTTACTAGCTTTCGAGAAGGAGAGATACCAATCACTTTCATACTTGTAGCTGCCATTTATTTGGGACAGCAGGTATATGATGGAGTTGTTCTGGATGATAACATTTCTAACATGGCGCATGTAGTGGGCGGCATCGTAGGAGGAATCTTAGGATTTTCACTTAATAAGAGATCAAAGTATGGAATTTGAAAAGAAGGTGTGAGATATGAGAATAGTAAACAATTATGAATATAATTCTATTGAATTATACTTTGATGGAAAACCAGGTGAAATGACAAGAGAGACACTTAAAATGTTTAAATGGAGATGGAATCCTAAGAAATTTTGTTGGTATAACAAAAATACCGCATAGAATAAGGCTTTGGCTGAATCATTGAATAAAAGCACCGATGAAATGAAGGATAAGAAGATTCCAGAATCATATTCAGAAAAATATGAGAAGTAAGAAACTGAATCATCAATGGATATTAAGTCATTCGGGGATAGTTTATTTAAAGCAAGTGATGAAGAAGAAAAAAAGACATTGAAAGTGACTACACAGGCGGATAAGAAAGTGAAAAAGGTGTCAAAAAAGGTTATTGATATAGACGATGATAATTTTGAGCTGGATCTATAGTAGAGGCTTTGCATGAAGAAAAAATATTAATCATAGCATCTCTATGTATGATTGCACTTGGAGCAATGATTATCAGTGATAAAATTTATAAGTCTACTGATATGACAGGAAATGTATTGGAAGATGCTTTGATTCCGGAGTATTCTGGTAAAGAAACTGTACCTATCAATGGAAATAAACTGTTTTGGTCAGCAGAGGAATATACGACAAAATCGTTTGAAGTTTATAGCAAATTAGATGAATTTGGAAGATGTGGTGTAACGTACGCAAATATCAGTATTGAGACAATGCCAACTGAAGAAAGAGGTGAAATCGGAATGATTAAGCCTACTGGATGGCACACAGTCAAATATCCGGAAGTGATAGAAGATCGATATTTATACAACCGTTGTCATCTCATAGGATATCAGCTCGCAGGTGAGAATGCTAATGAAAAGAATTTAATTACAGGAACTAGATATCTAAATTTTGAAGGAATGCTTCCTTATGAAAATGAAGTTGCGTCATACGTGAAAAAGACAGGTAATCATGTAATGTATAGAGTGACTCCATATTTCAAGGGCAATAATCTTATGGCTGATGGCGTTTTTATGGAGGCATATTCTGTTGAAGATTCTGGTGCTGGTGTATGTTTTTGTATATATGCCTATAATGTGCAGCAAGGTATTGATATTGATTACTCAACGGGAGATAGTAAAAAAGTTAAATAGACATACAAAGGATTGGAGGAAAGCGCAAGTGAGTATCATAAGTGGAATAAAACTAATTAGAGAAATATTTAGCACTGAAAAAACAGTGTTAGTTGATGTTGGAGGTGGTAGATATGATGATCGCCAATTAGAAGAGAATAGAAAATACATAATTCCAGGATACCAGCGTGAAATCAAGTGGGATAATGAAAAGGTACAGATTCTTATAGATGATCTAAAGGAGGGGGATAAATTTCTTGGAACTATTATTTTGAGTACGTCAAAGAGTGGTGAATTTGAAGTAATAGATGGTCAACAACGTTTGTCTGTGATTACATTACTGCTTACATATTTGAACAATGTGGTGTCAGAGGGAAAAAAGCTGTTTCCATTGTGCCAAATACAAAATGGAACATTTAAGTGTTTTTCTGAAGCCTTAAATGAGAGTTTTGATTATGAAAAAATTGAGAAAAGTAATATTAGCTTATATGAAAAAATTATAGAAAATGATGTTTTAAGCCAAAAAGATGATTTTAGAAGAATTTGGTTATGTATAAGGGAACGTTTGGATAGAATGTTACCAGATGATCAAGAAGATTTGATGGATTCTTTGCTTGATAGTTCTGTAAATGTAATTGTGAACTATATTGGTAAAACTAAAAAGGAAAAGAAATTTTGTATTGATTATTTTATAGATATAAATAATAAGAGTGTAGACTTAGATAGCATAGATTTTATCAGAGCATATGCATTTAAGGAAGATTTTGATAGAATGTCTGAAAAATGGATAGATATACAAAATAAATGTCGAGAAATTAATAATAAACGTGTCAAATACTCTAGAGATGAACTGTTCTATCATTATTTTATTTGCAAGATAAATAAAGAGCTCGATTACAAATTGACAAAGTGCCTCACAAGAAAAGAATATGCGACAAAAGAAGAAATTATATTATCTAATGGTAATTATGCGGCAGGAACGAGTGTATGGTACATGTTTTCTAATAATAGATTCTATTCGGGAATGCTATATGATCTGAATGATTTTTTAGATTTTATACTTATGATATTGAGAATAGGAAATGAATTAGATGATGATTTTAAGAAGTATTTCAAGAAGTCAGAAATGGAATATATATCTACAGATACATTGTCAAATGCTCATAATATTATTAAAACTGTATTATTAAATGATGATGTTGTACCGAAAATGATGATAATGAAGTTGTATTTTGAAATTTTAAAGGAGCCTTTTGTGAAATCATCGAAGTATAAAGTTATTTATGATATTTTTGCAATTGCAAATCTATTTTCAATGAATGGAGTAAACAATAAAAATTCAGAACAAATAGGTAATAGATTATTGCCACAAAACTGGGAAAGTGAAATAAAAAAATATAGTTATAAACTCTTACAAGAGATGTATGACACAATTGATTTTGGAAAAATATGCAAGACAGGAAGATCATATACTGTTTATAGTGGTCAGTATATGGCACGTAGATATTACAGTATGATGGATACATTCTCTTGGGATAGTGGAAATGTTAGCCCAAATGAAAAAGAGTTTATGAAATCTCATACAAGAGCAGGTAGGTGCAATGACGAGCACTTTATAATTAATAGAAATTACGAGTATGCATTATATGAAATGGATAGTGAGATGGTTGATGTAAAGATTAAACTATCGGCAAAGAATAAAAAATACATAGCTACGATAGCAAATTATATTGTGATGGATAGTTCTTTTAACTCACGTCTGAAAAATAGACCAGTATATGAAAAAATTGAAATGATAGAAAACGAATTAAAGAACGTTCCAATAGATAGTATTATTCCAAGTAGACAAAGCCAGTTGCATTATTATTGTATAAAAAAGGTATTTTTTGATAATACGAAATATCCTAAAAATTTAAGTACATTATCAAAAAAGAAAGAAAAAAAAGATGCGTTAAAAAATTACTATGAACTGTATTTTGAAGATGAATTTATAGAATTAACAAATCTTCTAAAAAGAGATGATTTAGTTATTAAATATGCAATGGAATACGAACTTAAAAAATATGGATTTGAGAATGAAGATGACAGTTGGACTTTATATTTGGACAATGTTTTTTCAAATTTCGAGATTGTAATTGATGAGAAACATAAAAAACTTAAAGCGTCGGTAGAACTTTATAATCCAACATCAGCTGATAATCCTGATGATAAAATATATGGAATGATATTAGATTATACAGAAAAGCGATTTTATGAGATTATTAGGAAAAAAACTTGTATGCAGTCAAATTGGGACTATGGAAATGATCAAGATGAAAGTTTTTATTTCCACTTTGATATAGAAACAACTATATCGAGTGTCGAAAAATTTATAGCAGCAACTTATACTATATCAGAAGAATTATGTGATGAAAAATTCTTAAAGTAGTATGAAAGTTATAGTCATATGCACAATCTATAAATTATTAATATTTGTATAAAATTAGTAGAATGCTGGAGGTGAAAATTATTTGGTGAAGAGTGTTTCAATTAATGACATTTAATATTTCTCGAAAGGCTAATAGTTACTTGTTGAAATCCTTGAGGGATGTCAGTAAGAATATAGCAAATGATGATAAATAGACTCCGATGAAAGGTTCACAAGATCCAGTGAACCTTGACTTTGAGTGGACCGGAGTTAAGCGGAGACTATTTTGTATTTATTGTATAAACACAACGGCAAAATGCTGTAGGGAGTGCATCCGAAAGTGGCATAAATGCAGCCGGGAAAGGAACTAAGTCAGGTGCAGTAGGATTATTTTGTAGATGTAATTATGACATGGATTCAAAAAGAAATCGAGAGGCAGGAACATAAAATATGAGTTTGAAAAATGTATTGATTATTGTTGACAACATTGACGAATCAATTGATTTTTATGAAGAACTGTTTGGATTGCGTGTGATTACAAGGTCGGAAGGTAATGTAATAATGTCTGAGGGGCTTGTGTTGCAGGATGTAGATGTATGGTATGATAGTACAAAAATACATACAACGCCACATAACAATATGACAGAACTTTATTTTGAAGATAATGATATAGAAGGTATTATTGAAAAACTGGAGTCTGGCAAGTATGTTGTAAGTTATGTTACGGAATTAATGGAACTTGAAGGTGGACAGAAGCTTGTAAGATTTTATGATCCATCAGGAAATCTTATAGAAGTACGAACACCAGTTAATCATAACTAATATAAAGTGGATTTGAGGAGAAATATGCAGATATTTGTAGATGCAGATGCATGTCCGGTAGTAGACATTGTAGAAGAAATAGCAGAGAAATATAATATTCCAACCACCTTGCTGTGTGATACGAATCATATTTTGTATTCTGATTACAGTGAGGTGATTGTAGTAGGTGCAGGAGCAGATGCAGTAGATTATAAACTGATCAGCATTTGTCATAAAGGGGATGTAGTAGTATCGCAGGATTATGGTGTCGCTGCAATGGCACTTGGAAAAGGAGTATATGCTATTCACCAATTTGGTAAGTGGTACACGAATGAGAACATAGATCAGATGCTTATGGAGCGGCATCTTAACAAAAAGGCAAGACGCAGCTCTCATAAGAATCATATGAAAGGACCGAGAAAGCGTACAGAAGAAGATGATGTACGCTTTGCACAGTCATTTGAAAAACTAATACTGATGGCAAAGTCAAAAGAAGGTGCTCAGAGTGGGACTATTTAAGAAAAAGACAGTTACAAAGACTTATGATAAAGAAAATAAGAAACCGGTAATCAAGGCGAGCATATGTAATGGCGAGCAGGTTGCAGGCTTTAAGGACATTCATACAGGGAAGATAGAAGAGGTTATGCTGATTAAGAACCCGGCAGACCTTGATACATTCAAAAAAATGTATGGAATAGATGATGAGATAGAGAAGGAATATTAAACAATGTATTTGATTAAAACGATAAAAGGTGACATAACAAAAGTAACAGATGTGCAGGCAATCGTTAATGCTGCAAATAATTCTCTGCTTGGCGGAGGTGGTGTAGATGGAGCGATTCATAGAGCAGCAGGACCGGAGCTTTTGGTAGAATGCAGGACACTTCACGGGTGTGAGACTGGAGAAGCAAAGATAACAAAAGCCTATAATCTGCCATGTGATTATGTGATACATACTGTAGGACCAATATGGAATGGTGGAAGAAATAGAGAAGATGAACTTCTTGCTAACTGTTATTTTAATTCTATGAAGCTGGCGATGGATAATGGAATCAGGTCTATTGCATTTCCTTCCATATCAACTGGAGTATATAGTTTTCCGGTTGAGTCGGCAGCAAAGATTGCAGTACATACAGTAAACAGATTCTTACAGGATAATCCGGATTGTTTTGAAATGGTGGAGTGGGTGCTATTTGATACTCATACTGAATCAGTGTATGAAGCTGAGGTTGATAAGTTATATGAGGAGAACAAACTGTGTCAGAAAAACTAATTGTTCATAAAGTCCCGGATGAGGTGCAAAAGCAGAGCATAGAGACTTTAAAAGTTCGTAAGGAAACATTGGAATATTTGCGCAATAATGGATTTCAAACCATTTTAGATGTGATTGAAAGGCAAAATGGAATTCCTAGCCAGTATAGAGGAAACATATATGCTTATCTTATCTTTGGAATTGAGGGGTAAAAAATGTTTAGTGACTAAACATTATTTGCATATATGATACGAAGAACGGAGTTGTTATGTACGTTGAAAAAACAGATTATGATGATATTGAAATGTCGAGCAGATTACGGAATGTTCTAAGAAAAAATGGATTTGAATCATTAGAAGGATTGAGAGAATATTCCAAGGAGCATTTTATTAAGTTTCGCAATATGGGATCTGCAACATTGCAGGAGTTGTATAAGATTTGTAAAGAGCGAGGCATAAAGCTTCGCAGTGTAGAAGATCTGAATGATAGGGAACATGGAGTCAGATTTGATGACTTCCTATGTATGGATGCATTTAGAATGGGGATAAAAAGCAAAGATGATTTGGTAAGATATAGTCTTGAGGATCTTGAAAAGATGTGTCCGAAGGATAAGAGGCTGTTTGTAAGATTAAAGAAGTTGAAAAAAATACAAGGGTAATCTTATGTGATTTGTTAAATAAAAGAAAACTATGAAAATTTGATTGTGAAATTGAAAATTTTCTGTTGATTAGAAACGATAAAAGTTATGAAATACGAGGATGATTATGAAAATCGCTACTTGGAATGTACATGGAGGGGCTATTCTGCCTTGGTATGATAATAAAAAAATCAGTAATGAAACTGTTAATAAAATAATAGAGGAGAAGGCAGATATATTTGTGATTACCGAAATTGCGCTTGCATCCGGCTGGGATTATCTTGAGAGGCAAATGCAGGAAAATAAATATGTGTGGTTTTCATCATTTGTTTCAGGTAGTAATGGAATTTTGATTCTGGTGAAGAAAAAAATAATAAAAAATGCTAAGGAATTAGCAAACAATCTTTGGTGGAAAAACGAAACATTGCATAGCTATAATGATATAGGGCTAATGAAAGTATCCTTTAAAATGAGTGATGATAAGAATTGTACTGTATGTGGTTTTAGGATGCTAATTGGAAATAAAAAAGGTAAGGCGAAGTATGAGGATATGAGGAAAATTCTTTACCAAAAGGTCTTGCCTATAGCGGAAGAGTGCTATTTGGAAAATGATGTGGTAATATTTGCAGGAGATTTTAATAATGCAAGATATCTGAAGGATTATAGCGGAAAAGATCAAATAGATTACAATTGGCAGATTATCAAGTCAAAATTTGAAAATATAGGGTATGAGATGCTTGATGTAGACGATAAAGGAAACCCGATTAATACTAAACTGACTACTCAAGCATCACCTATTGATCATATCTTTACTAAAGGATTTATAAAAAATACATGTACAGTGTCGCAACAAACAGAGTGTTCTGATCATTTAATTTTATGGGCTGAAGAAAAATAGTTAGTAGTT
>OGXJ01000199.1_pt1 | contig 47187 bp, 29 predicted proteins | sample 1576231 | NCBI WGS metagenome assembly OGXJ01 (sample SAMEA3541539, study PRJEB24748) | human gut metagenome | biome: human gut; feature: human-associated habitat; material: faeces | place: China | collected 2012
CTTTCCTGATAGGGAAAGGCGCAGTTCCCCGTTCCTGAGCGTAGTAAATCCGGCGGGTTCGTTGTCCCGCCAGAGCCGTACCCGGTAAGTCTGCGCCGGATCGACGAACGAAGTCGCCGGGTCGAAACGAAGCGTTACACGGCGGGGTGTCGGGGATTGATTGACAACGGCGACGCAGAGTTTGCCGTTGCCGTATCCTGCCAGGTAGTTGGCCTGTATGTCCGACAGGCTGATCATCCCCTTGGGCATATAGGGCGTAATGCCCTGCTCGTCGTAGAACCTGCCCGGCCGCGCTCCGTAAATCAGGCTCCGGCAGTAAGCGTATCCTTCGGAGAATTCGGCAGGGAAGTCGATTTTCGTACGGGAGGCGAAGTAGACGTCGGAAAAGAGGTAGTCCCAGAGCATGGCCACGTGCGACTGCGGATGATTGTAGTGAATCGATGTGTGTCCGTTGAGTTCGGCCTGCGAGCGCAGTGCGAAATCCTTGCGCTCGAATGCGTTCGTGCGTCCTGCGTTGATATGGTACCCCGGAAAACTTTCGTAGCGTCCTACCACCGCAGCGCGTGCGATGTCATGCAGGAACCGGTCGCCGGTCAGCGCAGCGATGCGCAGCATGAATGGAGCGTGATGTGCCATGAAGATAGCCCTGTGTCCCGCACTCGTGCCGGACGATTCGGGCGTAAGACCGATTTCCGAAACTTTCCATGCTTCGACTTCCGTTTCGGGCAGGTGCATGAACGTATATTTTTCCGGATTGTTGCGGTATATCGGAACGATTCCGCCCGGGTTGACTCGGATGGTTCCTTCGGGTACGACCGGGGTCAGCCAGCAGAACTGCGTGTAATAACGTGCACCCTCGTGCGCCGCATCCAGATACCGGACTTCTCCCGTTGCCTCATAGAGCAGCAGCAGCTCCATCCATTGATTGGTATAGGATGTCCAAAAGAAGATGCCTTCGCTCAATTTGTCGGAGTAGTCGGTTTGCTTACGGGAAACGCGTTCGGCTAGATAGCGGTCAGCGTCGGCACAAGCCTGTTCCAGGTAGTGCCGCTCTCCCGTGGCCTTGTAAAGTTCGAGCGAGTTGAGCCAGCGGTCTTCGTAGAGGGCGAAATCGAGGTTGATGCTGCGCACGGCTTTTTGTTCGTATAATTTGCCGGCGGTATCCAGCAAATAGGGAATTCGCCCGTTAGCGTAGGTATATGTCACCAGCAGGTCGCTCAAAGGGACTCCGGGGCCGTGCAGGCGGCTCGACGTACCTTGTCCTTTGACCAGGTCGTTGGTGGAAAAGAGAAAACGTTCACGGGAAAGGCCGTATTCGAGCATCGGGCGCGCCATGCGGCGGAAGAGGTGCTCGTCGTCCGTAAGCAGTGCGAATTCCAACGCATGCAGTCCCGAAATGTTTTTAACGGCTCCCGGTACGTCCGTCGAGTAGTTACAGCCCCGCAGCGAATCGATGAACATGGCATAAGGACTTTGGCAATAGTCCGTCATGTTTTCGATGGTCGTGTTGAGGTTGCAGGTGGAATTGCGCCTGAAGTCGCTGAAATCGCAGAGGTTGTAGGCCAGATATTCGTAACAGTCGGTCAGCGGCGCTTTCTGCTGAAACAGGTAGAGGTCGAATATGAATTCCCGGCCTGCCTCCATCTGTGAATCTGCATTCCCCAATACGGGGGCGAAGAGAATTGATTGCGCCTTGCCTGCGGCATTGCGTACCATTATGCCAAAGCGGGAATTTTTGCTGTTCGGGGGTGTCGCCTCGAAAGGAATGTATTTCGGGTCGGCAACCACCGAGTTGGTGATACCTCCGGCGGTAACCAGCGTGCCCGGTATCGAAGCTCGGAAAGCTTCGGATAAATAGGGCCGGTTCGGAAAGCGTTTTTCCTGCCAGATGTGGGGTTGCCAAAATTCGTCGCAGGCCTCGGGAGCATACGCCGGAGCGCCGGTATAGCCGACCGAGTACCATCCCTCTTTTTTGGGGGTAAAGCGGAATGTCAGCCGGGGCAGACCGTTTCTCCTGTCGTCAGGGGCAAGGACGGCCGAGAGCGAAAAGCCGTCGTTCGCAGGGAATATCCATTCGATGCCGTCGCCCCGGGGGACGGCGCGTTCGGCCTCAACTACGGTTCTGTGTGCGGCCCGGAAATAGTCCGCCGTGCGGCCTTTGCCGTAACTGCGGTCGAATTCGGGGTTGAACCCGTCCTCGACATGCTGGCTTTCGTCGCGGACAAAAGATTCTGCCTTGCCCCACGTCGGAACATTGTAGAGCAGTCCTTCCGTTTCCCCGGGCTTGAGCTGGTAACCGAAATCTCCCCGCCGTAATTCCTTGTGGGGATCTTTTTCCGCGGACAGAATCGTGAATGAGGGTTTATATTCCATTGCCGCTCCGTCCGGCGATGTGATTTTTACCGTTGTGCCGAAGAGTTCGAGGCGGTATTTGCCTTTGGCATGCAGAACGTGCGGACATAGGGCGAGTACTAAAAGTGCGGTACTGCCGAATAAAATGCTGTGCAGGTGTCTGTTCATGGATAGAGTCAGGTTGTTAACGTATGAGAATCTGGAACATGGAGGCCGGTACATTGTCCAGCGGTTTTTCGGTTTTGATCAGCAGCCTGTCGGTCACCAGCTCTTTTTCGGGCCGGATGGTTACGATGGTTTGGTGGTTGTCCCGTATTTGGGCGATCGTGCGGCCTTCGCCGTCCGAAACCAGGAGATTGCGTAGGCAGAAGGGCATTACGCTTTCCGGATGCCCGTATTGGGACGTCTCCATCGGGTGGTCGTAATCCGTATCGAGGTAGAGCCGGATTGTTTCGATTCGCTGCGGTTCCGGCCAGGTTAGTTCCAGTACGGGGTGCCGATCTTCGGGATCGGCCGCCCAGGCATTCGTGCCCTGGGTCGGACGTGTGAGTCCGTTGAGCAGGTTGTCCGGATCGAAGCAGAGGAGTGCGGGCTCGATTTCCATCGCGATATTCCGGCCTTCGGGCCTGCGTTCGGGACACCAGAACTCGAACGATTCGAAGCCGCTTCCCTCCGGGGGAACCTGGCGTCCGCGGTTGTTGACTTTCAGGTTGAATTTGTTGAAAACCGACAGGATGCCGGTCAACCGCAGCTCGCTCGACGCTATTTCGACTTTCGGGTTGGCCCGGAAGATCAGGAACGCGTATTGCCTATGCCGGAGCGTTTCAGAAAAGGCAATCTCCATTTTTTGGATTCCTGCAGACAGGGTGAGCGTTTTGCGTTCGAGCAGGGTGTCCGGCGTATAATTCTGGAGCTTTTCGCTGACGTATAATTCGGCAACGATTTCAGTGGGTTCCGAAGCCCGGAATGTCGTTTTGAACGAATATGCGGTTCCGGATTGGAGCGGTAGCATTTGGGCCGCCGAGTAATCCAGATGAATCCATCCTCCGCCAGCCGGAATTTCCGCAAGGCGGAGCGAAGACGATGCGGTGATACGAGCCGATGCCGCCTTGTTGCCGGAGCGCTCGATTGCTACCCCGGGAATGCTTTGTCCCTGTTCGTTCAAGCGCTGTTGCAGTTCCTGCATAAGAGCCGGAGCGAGCAGATTTTCGGGCATGCAATGCCGTTCCAGGCACATGGTGGCGGCCTCTCCGACGGCTTGTCCGCCCAGGGCCGATGTAGCCATGACGCGTGTGGAGCCGAATGCCACGTGCGATGCGCTGATGAGCCGTCCCGAGATGAACAGGTTTCTGATATCGCGGCTGACATAACAGCGGTAGGGAATCTGGTAGATTCCTTTGGCATGGTACTGGTTGCAGCTCGGGTGTGGGGAATAAACCCCTGCGGCGGGATGCAGGTCGATGGCCCAGCCGCCGAAAGCGACGGCGTCGTCGAAAGGCGTCTGGTGGATTATATCCTTTTGCGAGAGCATGCAGAGGCCCTCGAAACGCCTGCTTTCGCGTTTGCCGGGAATCGTACCGACCCATTCGAGCGTCATGTTCTCCGCTTCCGGGAAGCGGCCCGAGTTTTTGATGTAATTCCATGCTCCGTATACGACTTTCCAGAGCTCGAATTTAATCTCTTCCGTATCATGCACCGTGTCCTTGAGTCCGCCGTATTCGAACCACCAATAGTTGCAGCCGCGCTGCGAGGGGGTGATTTGCTCGTACTTCGGAATGGCCGTGATCTCTTTCAGGGCAAATGACGGGGGAACGAACTTTACCGGATGGTCGGTCATTTTAGGGTAAAGATAAATCGTGTGTCCAAGTAGCTCCCCGTAGCTTTCCGACGGAGAAAAGCATTCGCCGAATTCCTCCTTTTCCTCGGCGCCGAATCGATAGGAGGCGCCCGCCAGGTAGGCGAGAATGCCGTCGCCCGATGCGTCGCAGAAAAGCGGTGCGCTGATTCGGTAGCGGGTTTCGTTCTGTGGGTTGAAAGCCGTCACGGCAGCTATTTTATCGCTTTCCTGTTTCTCGACTCCGAAGACGATGGTATTCAGAAGCAGTCGGATGTTCTTTTCGGCCAGCACCTTGTCCAGCAGCAGCGTATCGAAGATTACGGGATTGCCCTCCCGGTTCCGGAATGTATTTTCCACCATGATTTCGTCGATAATGCCGCCCTCCCGGGCCCACCGGTTGTTGTTGCCCATGTGGGACGTAGCGCCCAATACCCAAAGGCGCACTTCGCTCGAAGCGTTGCCTCCCAATACGGGCCTGTCTTGTACGAGTACGACTTGAACCCCTTTCCGGGCTGCTGCGATGGCCGTGCAGACTCCGGTCATACCGCCTCCTACGACGGCTAACTGGGGGGTCAGCGTTTCGATACGGGCGGCGCGGAGTCCTTTTTCTGTTATTTCTCTGATCATATTTCGGGTTGCGTTAAATTGTTATTTCTGTTTGCTGTGGCGGATATACCATCCGAGCAGCATCATCGCGATGCCGACGCTGCAGACCAGTCCTCGACCGGACGGGTTGATCGCGCTCAGTATGGCGATGATTGTTCCGGAGAGGATGATGCCTGTTCCAATCACACGGGTGCTGAAATCGTTTTCTTCGCGTGAGTCGTTTTCCGACTGTTCTTCGAGTTGTTCCGTGTTTACGGCCTGGCGGGTTTGTGTATAGCGGAGATATTCTTTGCTTATGCGCCCCCGCAGGCTGGCGTAGATTTCGTAGAGGCCCAGGCATAGCGCCGGAAAGCATACCCCGAGAATCATTTCCTGAGAGCGGGAGAGCGAGAACCCGAAAGCCGCAGGTGCGACGAATTTGAAGAAGGCGTTCACCACCAGGCTGACCAGTGTTACAGTCAGAATAGAGCGCCCTGTCTGCCGTTTGGAGAAAAGCGTCCAGATGACCGGAAGGTAGAGTGGTACGCCGGTCAGTGCTGCGACACTGATTACTACGTTTACAACGCCTCCCATCAAAGGTATGAGCAGTGCGATGACGATGGCCAGCACGCCGAACCCGATGGTCGAAGCCCGGGCTATGCGTACCAGCGTGCGCTCCCCGGATGCCGGGAACAACCGTTTGAATATATCATTGGTAAAAACCGCTGCGGAAATATTGAGCGTGGAATTGAGCGAGCTGGCTGTGGCGAAAATCATGCCTCCGAGCATCAGACCGAGCAGTCCGGCGGGCAATGCTTCTTTGCACATGAGCAGGTAGGCGCCTTCGTCGCTCAATCCGCCGAGTGCCGGGTTGAAAATGAAATAAATCATGGGGGGAAGCATCCACAGTATCGGACTGAAGGTGTATAGTCCGCCGAAAAGCAGTCCGACTTTCCGAGCGGCGGCCGGATTTTTGACTGTCGTGTAACGTTGGATATACGCCCAGTTACCGCCCAGAAATACCATGTTGTAAAGTCCGAATGCGACTATAAATCCCCAGGTATATTCTTCGTTGGTCAGAGCGAAAAAATGTTCGGGCACGGAACGGACGAACTCCTGAATGCCCCCGATTTTGTCGAAAGAGAGTGGAATGACGATGATTACGGCGGCGAAGAGTATAATGAATTGCAGTACGTCCGTTACCACCACGGCACGAAGTCCCCCGACCGAAACGTAAAGGATACTGATGCCACCTATCAGCAGGATACAGGCTGTGAGGGGCAGCCCCGTCGAAACTTCGAGAATCTTGCCTACCGGGTAGAGGAAAGAGCCGGTCGTGAACATCGATACGAGTAGGAACAGCAGCGTGTACGCTTTTTGGGTGGAGAGCCCCAGCCGTCCGCTAATATATTCCGCAGCGGTAAGCGCTCCTGTTTTTCGCCAGTAGGGGGCGATGAAAAGTCCGACGAGGATGCCGGCAATACACATCGTCCATTGAATCGTAACGGCTACCCAACCCGATGAATAGGCGATGGAGCCCCAGACCACGAAAGTTCCGGCTGAAAAAAAGCCCATGAAAAGGGATAGCCCGGCCATACCCCACGGTACGGCGCCACCTGCCGAAAAAAAGTTTTTCATGCTTTTCCCGCTTTTCGAGAAAAGCAGCCCTGTACAGAGAATACCCAGTGAAAATAGTGAAATGGTAAGGTAGTCGAGTAATTGCATAGAGTCAGTAGTTGGGTTTGGGCGTTGTTTTTATCAAATATACAGTAGTGGTTCATGTCCTGCAAAAGTTCGTCCGGGAAAATTAGCGGGAACGATGTCGGGAACGATACCGATTAATGCAACCAGTCCCGAAACCGGATTTCCCGGATACCGGTCAGCGCTCTGCTGTGATGCGGAACGGTGAAGCGGGAAGTCCGTCCCGGTCATACAGGCAGAGCGTATTGGCATTACGCCAGGCGTAACGCGCAGCCTGCGGTTGCCTGATGGAATCGCAGCACAGGATAATCCGTTTCCTACGTATGACGACCTGAGCCGGAACGTAAATGCTGTCGGCTCCGCAGATCTCGAATTCCGAAAGCGGGCCGCGGGCTGTCAGCGCGCCTTTTGTGCGGAAGCGGAGCGTAACCCGCCTGTCGCCGAAACGCGCGCTCCGCAGGACGGGCCCGGATGCGTTGACCTGCTCGCCATAGACGATATCACGGGCTGCCAGGGCAAACCGGTGCCCCACTGTCCGCTTGTCTTTAGGGTGTATGTCTTTGAATTCACCTACATCGCACGTAACGATCATGGCTGTGCGGGGCACGGAACACGCCACCTTTCGCTGGGCTTCACGCAGCTCGGCCCAGGTCGTATTTCCCCGGGCGTCTTTGCGGTCGTAACAGGAGAGCTGTGCGAAAAGAAACGGCAGTTCCGGTTGTCGCTGGATTTCGCGCCAGCAGTCGATCAGGGCGGAAAAACTTTCATAATAATGGTTCGGCCATGCGCCGTTCGACTCTCCTTGGTACCAGATGACGCCCCGCAGCGGATATTCGATCACTTTGGCGAGCATGGACGTATAGAGCTGCGACGCATTTGTAACGCGGTGCATGACATCGGTTTGGGGGCGGGCCGGACATTGCAGGGCTTCCGTTGCGGGGTGTGCGGCGTAATACTCCGGTGAAATCCAGGATTCGACGGTGGATGCACCGTGCGAACAATGGAGTATTCCGATCGGAATGCCATACCGTTCGCTGATTTCGGCAGCGAAATAGGTTGCTACGGCACTCCACTTGCCGATCGCTTCGGGCGTAAATGGTGTCCAAGGGGCATCTTTTTCAGTAATCGTCCTGCCGCCTTCGACGACACGCCCCACGTTGTAGCTTCTAATCAGCGGTGAAGCCTGCTGCCGGAGCCGGGCATAAGCGTCCGGCAGCAGCGAAGCGGCCCGGAAAGTCATGTTGGACTGCCCGCCTGCCAACCATACGTCGCCGACGACGACATTGCCCAACCGCAGCGAGTCTTGTCCGTCGAAGACCAGCAGCGGTTTGCCTGTCGTATCAGCCGCCATCGGTTCCAAATATGCCTGCCAGCGGCTGTCGGATGCGGAGCATGCCTTGTCTGATTGCGAGCCGAAGCGTACCGTGACTGTCCGTCCGGGGACGGCGGTTCCCGAAATGCGGATCCGCCTATCGCGCTGGAGTACCATATTGGAACTGAACGGGGTGTCGACCGTCAATTCCTGTGCATACGCTGAGTCGATACAGCATCTGCAGAGCAGGAAAAAGATGAAAAAACGGTGTGGCATGGCAAGTTTATTTTTTGAGTGCTTTTTCATAGGCGGGAATAATTGTGATGTTGCCGACGAGCCCGGATGGCTGCAGCGGCGAGCCGGCGTCGTAATGACGCCACGTCGATGCGGCGCGCCGCCGGCCGGTTGGGCGGAGCGGTTCGGCATCCGGGCCGGTAATGCGTACGTATCCCTGCCCGTCCGATTCCGACAGGCGGCTTTCGTATTCCTGGGAGAACTGCTCGTCGCCTATCAGTCGGTTTGCCCATCGGTTTGAAACCTTGATTTCGAATGTGTTTGTTCCCGGATGGAGCAGTGCCCCGATTTCCATGCGCCAGGGAGCGGTCCAGAGTATACCAGCTGGTGTCCCGTTCACCGATATTTCGGCCGTGTCATGCATTTCGCGAAAACACAGCCATAGCCGGATGCCGGGACGCAGCAGCCGGGACGGAATATCGAACGTCGTGCGGTAAGTCGCCGTTCCTGAAAAGTAACGGATGTCGGGATCGGGGTTATCCGTCCACGAGCGAAGCGAGTCCGTGCGTATTCGTTTGGTGAGCGAGTCCGTGACCGGGAATGAAATATCCCAGCAGGCTGCTGCCCGCAAGGGCTCCGGGATGTGCGGAATGCGTACTTTTTCGCTGCTGCCGTCGTTATATGCGACGGTATAATCACCGCCCTGGGTAGCCCGGAGCAGTCCGTTTGCCGCATCTGCCACGGGAAGGGTGCAATCCTGTACGTTGGCCGGAGACGCCTCTACGGAGATGAGTTCCTCCTGCCCGAGGGATACCGAATGTATGGTTTTCCCGGAGCCTGTTTCGCGGGGGAAAACGACGAACAGGGAGGCATGGGTGGGGAGCTGTATCGGTATCTCGGTCTTGCCGTTGTCGCTGCGGAAGACTTCCGGGCGGGCAATCGTTTTGTCTGCGGCGTTCCAGAACTGGGGTGCTCGTCCTTCTATCCGAAACCGGGCCAGTATGGAGACCGGTTTCAGGCTCTGGTTGGCGATGAAATAAATCTCCGCTTCCGGGGTGCTCCGGTGAATCCATGCGATGTCCGTATCGGGCTCTTCCGCCTCGAATTCAAAATCTGGGGCGATGTGCTGTGCCTGGAGCACCTTTTCGATGCTTTCGGGCGAAACGTCCTTGAACGTACGCCCTTTTCCGAAATAATGCACGTTTTGCCCGCCCCACAGGTCGGCGGTCAGCCGTCTGAACTCCACGCTGTCCGCTTCGCATTCCCGCAGGGAAGCGGGATAACGAGGGGCTGGCCCGATAAGGGTGGCCCCGGCCTGTACCAATGCGTGGAGCCGCCGCAGGGTTTGCATGGGCATGGCGTTCCAGGGCTGGAGTACCAGTATCCGGTAACGCATATCGGCGATTTGCAGCGAACCGTCGTCGTTTGTGCTCATCCGCTCCAGCGCACGGTCGTTGCATAGGTCGTAGTTATATCCGCGGGGAGGGCAGGGACGCCTGTAACGGGTGTAATCGGCGATGTCCGAGGGGCGCAGGTAACAGATGTCGGCCACGAAGTTACCCTGCCGCAGGAGGTACTGGCATGAGGAGAGATAGCTGATCCATGCCGGCGCGCACCTCCACCAGGTGTTATGGCGCCCGAAATGGGTGCCGTATCGGGAGAGGGTAAAACCCGGCTTCAACTCTTCGTAGGGTTGGTGTACGTATGAGTGGAGGATATTCCAGGTCAGCCCCTCGGTGAAAGTCAAGTCGCCCCACCGTTTGAGCGAGAACGGCGTGTTGGCGAAGCTGCCGTAGTGTGGTTGAGCTGTAAAAGCCTCGGCGCCGACGATGTTCCGGCCCGATATGTGTGCTGCGGAAGCGGTGAAACGGGTGTTATTGGTGATGTATCCGTTCCAAAATTCGCCCACAAGCACATCCTGTTCTTCCGATGCCCGCATGTCGTCGAAATATCCGCCGTAGGGTTCTCCGTAAAAACGTAGCCCCCGGGCATGGATGAGTTGCCGGAGCTTCCCGTAGAAGTTTTCGGCAATGAGATCCGAAATAACTTTTCGGTAGTCCCATAGAAAACATTCGGAGCGCATTTCGGAGCCTACTACCCGTCCAGTCAGTGCGGGGAGGAACGGTGTCATGTCATATCCCGTGCGTTTGCGAAACTCTTCGCGGAACCGCTGCGTCCAGGTCTGTGTCGCCGCTTCATAGCTGTCCAGGAAGATGCCGGAGAGTTCGTATCCGTTTTCGTCGCATCGTTTGAGTAGGGAGCCCATCGCCTGTGAAAAATGGAACTCCGTGATGGAGGCATCCATTTTATCCCCCTCCAATCCGGTAAAAGCCTTTGTGGTCGGGTGGTTTTTGTGGGGCAATACGGTATATCCGAACCGGAGAAGCGTCCATTTTCCCGGAGGAACATTCCACCGCAATGTTCCTCCGGGAGCCAGTTTATCCGTCAGGTCGATGATTTTTTGCATACCGATTGTTCCCGGGGCTTGGCCTGTGTCAGGATGGGCAGGCATATTGGGCTCGAGCAGCGACCGCGCCGTTTTTGCGTGGTAGTTGTCCAGACGCAAGCGGTCGCTGAAATCCATTTCGGCAATCCGGTAGGTATAACGGACGGGATCGCCGCCGTGAAACTCGACCCGGAAGAAACGGGCCGTAGTCGCAGGGAAACGGATTGTCATTTCAGGGGATTCATAAAACTGTCCCTGGTAGTCGAACTGGCGGAGCTGGCGGAATTCCCGCCCGTCGTCCGATGCCAGTACGGTACCTTCGAAACCGCGCCGGGCTTTGTCCGCGTACCGGATTGTCAGCAGCGATGCACGGCGGGGAGCGGCATATTCGAATTGGACGCATGCGGGGCGGCCTGAAAGATGTGGATTGGGGAATTCGGTAACGGTAGCAAGGTCGCCGTCGGCCAATTTCCCGGCGTCGGACGAATCGATGTTGGTCGAAATGCTGAATGGAATCCCGGGCTCGGGCTCATCGGCCGGGATGGCGAGCAGTGCGATTTCCCGGTAGTATCCCATTCGGACAACAGGCTGCGGAAGCACTCCCTCGAAGTACTTTCCGCCGGGAACGTCGAGTGAACTCCATACGAGTTCTTTCATCGCCTGTTCCGGCGTAATCCACGGCCCTCCGGCCGTAGCCCATCCGGCCCCGCACATGGGAATCAGTTCCATATCCAGCGAATCTGCCGTGTGAAGCGCATACTGCACATGGTCGAGCCATTCTTCCGTGCCGTAGTCTACGGGGCCCCGCCAGGGATAGGTGCCTACGTCGAAGAGCTCTACGCCGGCTATTCCCGCCCGGTGCATATCTTCCAGATCCGCTCGGATTCCCTCTTTGGTGATGTGGCCGCTTATCCAGTGCCAGAAAGCATGCGGACGCGCTTCGGCCGGCGGGTCGAGAAATCCGGCCCGGAGCCCGGACTCCGGCCGGCTTCCTGAAGCCGGAGTAAACGGAAGCAGCTGTGCAAACAGGATGCAGTATAAAAGTCGTTTTTTCATAGCGGCATTGGGTTGCGTGGGGAATTCCTCCGGTCGAATCGGGTGCTGTATGTGGGCTATTATTTTACTGTATGAGAATCTGCGGCGCTTCGAGCAGGCCGAACGGCACCATGTAATAATCGTCCCGCCAGATACCCGCTTCCCCGGTCAGGCGGACGTCATACCAATTCGCTTCTCCTTTGTCCGTGCTTGTCCAGGAGGTTTCCCCGGTAAAACTCAACGGGCCGACGGCAATCAGCTCGCCGCCTTTGTGGTGGTGGGGCCCCAGCATGTTGCGCAGCGAGTTGGTCAGGGTGACCTTTACCGAATTCACGCCCTCGTGCAGCAGTTCGGTGATATCGGCCTCGAAGGGATTGAAAACCAGCGGCGGAAGCGGGCTTCCGTTGATTTCGACACGGATGACGGTGGCCTCGAACGAGGGGAACGAAAGGAAATAACGGCGCTGGTTTTCCACCGTATCCACTATAAATTCGTTTTCGAGTTCGAAACTTCCGGCATAGAACGGATAACCCGCATCGGTCAGGTTGCCGTCGAAAGTCTGTGTTTCGGCGTCGAGTTCGAATCCCGAATAGCTCAATACCGGTTTGGGCTCCAAAACTTTCAAACTGTTTTTCTGCGAGGTTTTCAGTGGATGTTCCGATGCCCGGGCGCGTACGCCGAAGTCGCCGGTGAGGTAGATCGATTCGATTTCCGTGCCGTAGCGTTTGACGGGATCCAGGTCATTGGGTTTCGGAGCCACATAGTCGAGCGACAGGCATATTTCATTGCGCCCCCGGTCAACGAGCTCGTCTATGGAACTGGTTTTGAAGCTATCGTCGCAATAGTATTCCTCGGTGAAAAATACGCGGGTGCCGTTTACTGTGACGGAATGGTACATGAACGGCTGTTCCACGGCTAGCGAGCACGTCGCAGGTATTTCCCGGGCATTTATTTCGAACTTAAGCAAGAGCCTGCCGCAGTAACCCTTATCGCGCAGGCGGGCATGGATTCCGATGATCGGCTCGGGTTGCGAGAACGTTTTGCCTCCATCGAGCGAATAGCGTGCGTAGTCCAGTGTCAGGACATTCGGGTCGAGCCTGCGCCCTTTCCACGGGCCGGACACTACCGCGATGCATTTTTTTTCGGCGGCAGCGGGTGCGTATGTGCGGCTGAGGTCTGCCTGTGCGGAAGCCCCGCCCGTGGTGACGAGCCATGTTTGCGTCTTTGCGAAATCGAGCCTGTAAGTTCCGTCGGCGCCGGGGGACAACGCATAGCTGGCCCCTGTCGTGGGATCCCACAGGGCGACCTGCCCGGGGGTGCCTGCAAAGGTAAGCTGCGCCCGAGCCCCTTCACGGCGTGAAATATTGCTCAGTTGGAGCAGCGTGCCCTTGCCGACGATGCGGCGTTGTGTCCACACGTGCTCTGTTCCGGGCCCCTCGATACGGAATCCGGGGGCGCAAAGTTTGCCCAGTGTTTCTGCCAACTGCCGTTCGTCGAGCGGTGCGGAGATTTTGCGCAGTCGTGCGAGAGCTTCTGAATCCTTTACGCCATCGACATACGCGGGAAATTCTCCGGCTGTCAGTACATGTCCGCCGCGGGCAGCGAAGCGCTCGAGCAGGTCGATTGTGCCGGGGCGTATGGTGAGCATGTCGGGCAGGATGACGACTTTGTAGGTCATCTCTCCGACGTGCAGTCCGTTTTTGTCGGCCCGGGCTATTTCGGAGGCAATCTGTTCGTCGAGGATGTCGTAATCCCGGTGGGCTGTCTGCATCCGTTCCAGCAGATCGGTCAGGAATCCGGTGCGGGGGTTATTCCAGCGTTTTACGGCCGGGTCGATTTCGATATAGGCTGATTCGAGCGGACTTAGGATGGCGATGTCTGCTGCATATTTGCCCAGTGATGCCGTGTAGCAAAGACGGGCGGAGTAGTCTTCGAACAGCTTATTGAAAGGCCAGTAGGGTTGGTGTGCGCTGAATGTGGGGGGATAGTCGCGTTTGCGTTCGCCTTTGAGGCTATATGCCGACAGATGCGGCGAAATCAGGTTTACCCCCGACAGCGCCAGCCAGTCGAGAAGCCATTTGCGGTCTTCGAAGTTCATGTTCTGGCCGCTGATGCCGTATGCTTCGCACAATCTTCGCCGTTGCCCGTACTGGTTCGCTACGGAGTTCATGCTTTTGCAGTTGGTGAGGCTACTGAACGATAACCGCAAATGGTCGATGCCGGGAATTTGCATGTGGCGGTATAAGGTCATGCCGTTGCCGCTGTAACGGGCGACGCTCATTACCGACTCTTCGCCCATGAAGTGTCCCGTGAACGAGAAGCCGTTATCGGCACAAAAATCGCCGATTTGCTTCACGAAATTTTGCTCGAACAGGTATGCTACAGTACGGTAGTAGTCGATACGTGCTTTTTCATATCCTTCGTCACGGCCGAACAGCAGGGGCATTACCGTTGTCATGTCGTACCCATTCAGCTTGCGGAACGTAGCGAGGAATTCGGGCGTGTAACAGATCGAACCGCTGTTCTCTACCGAAGGTCGGGGGGCTATCTGCGGCTCGTCGGTGAACATGCCGAATGCCGCTTTCCCGAATTTTTCGCGGTAACGCTGTATGTAGGGGCGGTATGTCGTGTCGATGAATGCCCTCACCATATTCCGGTTCAATAAATCTACATAGGCTGTGCCGTTGAAGCGCCACTCGCCCCAGGCGGCTTTGTCGGTGACGTATTTGTAGAGGGAATCTTGGGCAAGGATGCGTGCGCCGGGCTTCAGTTCCGCGTCCCGGTCTATACGGACGATGCACTGCGAGGTGAACTCCTTGTCGGCCTGCGGAATTTTTCCGCCGGCGAAACCGCTCGGCCACTTGTCTTCGTCGTAGAACCATGCCTGCAACCCCTCCCGTTCGGCAGCAGCCACCCCGGCATCCATTGCGTCCCACCATTCCTGTCCCAAATAGGGGGTCAGCAAACCGATACGGGCGTGGAAAAAGACACCCCCGCAGCCTCCTTCGCGGAATTCTTTCATCTGTCGGTCGATAATGTCGCTTTTGAGCGAGTCGTTCAGCGAATAGAAGAGCAGCGACCGGTACTCTGCGGTCGGGTTCCGGAATATATCTGCCTGCAACTGCCCGTATTCCGGGGCGCTGTATGTGCTGCAGCCTGCCAGCATAACGGCAAGGATCGATAGAATCTTGTTATTCATTTTGTCGTATTATCTTTTAGTCGGATGGATGGTGTGCTCGTTCGGTCAGTCCCGGGACAGTTTGAACGGTTTCCCTTTGTGTACCGTCCCGTCCGGGGCGATGCCCGTAATCTGGAAGACCACCTGCCGGCTGTCTGCGTGCAGCGGAACAGTGAATTCGAACGGGAAGCTCGTGTCGGACATGTTCTGGAACTTTTCATTGTCGATTTTGTAAGAGAGTGAAACTTCCCGGAACGAACTGTCGTCATCCTGTAGGTAGACAAAGGCTGTTTTCAGCTCCTGGCCCATGTTCAGGACGAGGGCTTTGGTATGGCCGAACGGCGATTGGTAGTAGTCGTGTTTCCATACTGTGTTTGCTCCGGATGCCATTTTGTGCTGGAAGCGGGGAGAAACCTCGATATCCCGGATTACGAGGGCCGTGATGCCGTGGGGAGAAACTTCCACATCGGTTTGTCCGTCCGTGATGGTACATTCTCCGCTCTTTTTGTTTTGTTTCCAGATCTCGGCTTTATAGCTTCGCCCCTGCATTTCGGGCAGCAGCTCCGGGTTGAACGTGATATGCGAATGTACGTGTTCGGAGCTCTGGTTGGTAAATGCGACCATCAGCCGGTCGTTTTCCGATCGGGCGCTGATATAGTTGAGTTCGATGTTCGATGTGCGGAGCAGACGGCGGGGCATCCACAGCCATGCCTGTTTGCAGTCGTAGAACCGTCCGGGTTTGTTGCCGTAGAAACGGGCCTGCAGGTAGCCGTAGCCCTCGATGTAGTCGCAGTCGAAAGCAATTTTGCCGTTCGACCGGGACTCCGCGTCGGTAACGGCATAGCCGTAGAGCACCGAAATCAGCGGATACTGGTGGTTGTAGTGGAACGAACTGGCGCTGATTCGGTTGAAGGGACGCAGCGGGAAGTCAAATTTTTCGTATGCCGACGAGCGTTCCGTGTTGATGTGGTATCCGGGAAAATTCCGGTAGCGGCCGACCACGGCGCTGCGGGCAATGTCGTGCAGGAACCTGTCACCTGTCAGTGTGGCGATTTCCATCATGTAGGGAGCGTGGTGGGCCATAAAGACGGCTCTGTGCCCGATGCTCGTCGATGAACTTTCGGGAACCAGCCCTATTTCCGAAAGGCGCCATGCCGGAACCGTTTCTTCCGGGCATTGCTGTTGGGGTATCCCTCGGTTTCTTCGGTAATAGTAGAAGGGCACGAGCCCGCCCTTGTTGACCAGTATCGTCGTGTCGGGAATGGTGGGAGCCATGAATACGAACATGGCGTATTGCCGGGCTCCGAAACGGGCCGCTTCTAGATAGCGCTTGTCGCGCGTGGTACGGTACATTTCCAGCAGGTTCACATAGCGGGGCGCAAAGGAAGTCCAGAAAAATGCGTGAGTATATTTGGTCGGGGTGTCGTCGATCGTGCGTGCCACATAGGCGTCGGCTCCTTTTATTGCGGCCGAGAGATATTTCTCCTCCCCGGTGGCGCGATACATCTCGAGCGCATCGTACCAGGCACCGCCGAATCCGTTCGTGCGTTTCTCAACGGGTTTCCCCTTGTAATATTTTTCTTCTGCAATGCGGCGCAGGATGTCGCATTTTCCGTCGGAGAGTTTGTAGAGTGCTGCCAGTTCGCTGATCAGTGCGCAGGGTCCGGTCATTTTGCGAGACGGTCCCTGTACTTTCTGTGTCGTGTCCAGGCAGAAGAGCGTTTTTTCTCGCGAAAGCATGTACTCCATGATTGGGTAGGCGCGCCGCTCGTAGACTTCGGGATCGTCGGCGATCATCGCCACGCTTAACGGATTGAGCGAGGAAACGTTTTTTACCGAACCGGGGACGTCGGTCGAGTACGAATATCCTTTGAGCGAATCCAGGAAACATCCGTATTCGGAGAGCGTGTAGTCGATCAGGTTGTCGATTGTATTGTTGAGCGTCGTAATGGCATTGCTGCGATAGTCATGAAATCCGTAGAGATTGCGGGCTACGGTTTCGTAGGCATAATCGACCTGCCGGTTTTCTGCGACGAGGCATATTCGGAATGAGAACGGTGCTCCGGCGGCCATTTTCGAGCCTTCGTGTCCCAGCACCGGTGCGGTCAGCATCGGTCGGGCTTTGCCGCTGGCATCGCGGAGCAGGACACCGAAGCGATTGTTGTTGCGCGAGGGAAGCGGCTGGTAAGGGAATTCTTCGGGGTGAGCTGCCACACCCATACTTTTGCCTTTTATTTCGACCATACAAGCCGGCATCGAACACATGAACGCTAGCGAAACGAACGATTGTGTGGGAAAGATTTTGCGCTGCCAGATCATCGGCTGCCATAAAGCGTCCAGCTCCGACGCATCGAAAGCCGGGGCTCCGGTATAGATGACGGAGTAATAGCCGTCGCGGGATGGTGTGAATGTGAAACGCATGACGGGATTGCCGCCGTCCGGGCAACTGACGACGCAGCGCATGCGCCCTACCGGGTGTTCCGCGTAGGTGTAGATTACCGAATCGCCCGCATTATGCATTTCCGCCGGTGAAAACAGGGTCGTTTCGGCTACGGAAAAGATGTTGAACGAACGGTCGGGTGCGCTTTCGGCCAGCGTGTTGTCCACTCCGTCGCCTCCCGTTGCGGCGGAAACTTTGCGGCCTTCGATTCCTTTGCCCGGAGCCGGGGTGTCGGTCTGCCATGTCGGGGCGAAATAGCTGGTCTTCGGAATATAGCGCAGAATCATCTTGGGATCTTTCGGCGTGTAAAGCACCAAAAAATCGCCTGAAAACCGGAAAGACGTTTTCCCGTTGACGACCTGGACAGCCTTTCCGGGTGCGCTTCGAATTGTGTAATGCTGTGGGGCAGCAGGACTTTTGGCCGAGAACAACAGGAACCAGAAACAGGCCAAGGCGCTTAAATATCGGGTTTTCATATTTTGGTTTTTTTAGTTCCGGAACCGGACAACCCGGATGCCGAATGGTTCTACATCGGCGGCAAAGCCGCTTTCATGCCGGCAAACGCCGCCTTTGCCGGTCAGTTCCTCTGTTTCGGACGGAAGTTTCGGCCAACCGATGATGCCGGGCTCCACGGTTATCGATATGTGCTGTGAACGAGTGGAGTTGTTGAGCAGGATTACGCATAGCGAATCCTCGTCCTGGGAGAGCGTTGTCAGCAGGTCGACTTCGCTGTTGTCGCCCGTTGCCAGTCCGCGTCGTAGGAGCCACCGGGCTTTTTCGCCATAGAGGGTGCCGTAATCGAATCCGGTAATCTGCTGCGATCCGACCTTGGGTGTGAAGAATCCCCGCGGGAAGCGGATGTTTCCGCCGGAACGCATTTCGGCTTCCGCGAGCAGATAATCGCTGATCCACCCGATCTGCCACCATGCGTGCATGGGGAAAGAGGCGGGGCCGCGGTCGAACTGCGACCAGTAGTAGGTCGAAACTTTATTGCCGGGGTTGAGGTGGGCTTCACGTGCGATTGCTCCGGCTCGGGCCATGTCCAGAAAAAGTTGCTCCCCGGTCAGGGAGTACATCCGCACGAAGAGGCCGCAATGGCTTGTGAGCAGAATCGGGCCGGCATGCACCGCCGAACCCATACTTCCGCCGTGCTCGAAAGAGAGGCCGACCTGTGAAATCTGCCAATCCTCCAGTTTTTTGCCTTTGGGATATTTGATTTGTCCGGAAGTGCGCTTGTGGGTGTATATAGAAGCCGTATAGATACGTGCGGTGCGAATGGCGGCCTCCTTGTAACGCACATCCCCGGTCATTTCCCAGAGATCGAGCAGGGCTTGCGCACTCTGTCCCGTGGCGAAATCGTTGGCGAAACGGGTGTCGCCGCAGACCCCGAGGAAACTGCCTTTGTCCACGGCATTGCGCACGAACCAGTCTGCTCCGCGCCGGGCTGCCTCGAGGTATTTGGCATCCCCAAGGATGCGGTAGGCCACAACGAATCCATAGAATGTGGGGCGCAGGTCGGTCAGGTCGGTATACAGCGGTTGGCGTGTCTGTTTATCATAAGCCACGTCGAAGCTGCCGTCGGGATGCTGCCAGGCGAGCAGCCTGTCGGCTCCTTTGCGCAGCAGCGTGAGCAACTGCTCGTCCGCCGGATTGAACAACAGGATATTACCCAGGTCGATAAGCACATAGTAAGTCAGTGCGATGGGTTCGGTATGGTTGCCCCATTCCTCGACGAAACACTTCTTTTTGCTGAGGTAATATTGTCCGCGTGCTGAGCCCGAGAGGAAATCGTTGTCATCGGTCTGTTGCTGAGCGAGTTTGAAATTGCGGATGTAGGGCAGACGGGTTTGTTTGAGCCGGGGGTCGTCCGTAATTGAGGCCAGCATCCAGACGCTGCCGATGTCGGAATTTTTCATGGCGTCCTTGTCCGAACCGACGACAGAGCCCAGGTATGCCTGCGCCCCGATTTGCATGCCGTCATACGCTTCTATGCGCCAGAGCGAAACGCTGTCGTCCAGCACATAATCGTGCATGGCATGGAGTCTGTCCGTCAGCGAAAAGTGCGTGCGCTTGTAGGCGAGATTCTCCTTCAGTCCGTAGATGTCGTAAATAGCATGTTTGTATGGGGTGAACCAGTCCGATTGGCAGAGCGTGTAGCGGAAGTCGAATCCGATTGGTTCGCCGGGCTTCCGCAGCGAACCTGCCTCGCCGAGTACGGGATGGTAGGCGGTCGGACAAAGGGCTCCGAGCCGGTTCATGTGCGACAGTCCGATTTTCCAGACAGAATTGTGTGTGTTTCTGTCTTTTTCATAAGGGTCGCGATCCTGTCCGTCTTCGGGAATGACAGCCAGTGTCGTGCCGTTGCGGGCGCTGACGATAGACATCAGTGTGGTTAGTGTACTTTCACGGCATACAACCGGTATCTCGGGCAATCCTTGGCCGTAGAGGTAGGCCAGCCGGAACTGCGGTTGGAGCTCGCATCCCTGAAACCATCCCGGCACGACGCCCCAACGAAGTTGTGACGTGGCGAGCGTGGCAGGTGTGGCCGAGCAAAGCGAATAGTAGCCGGCCTGTCCGGGGATAAACCGCAGCCGGACACAAATATCCTCGGGATAGCGTTCATCCAGCCGCCACTCGGCCTGTATCTTACCCACGGGACACGCACCCTCGAAAATGATGCTGTTCCCTTCTTGCCTGGCTTCGGTGGGGTAGAAGACATATTGCATCCCGGCTCGATTCAGGGGAACCTCTGTCAGTGAACGGTCGAGGTTGCGGAGGACGTTTTTGAAATGCGGCTCTACGAACAGGATGGTATCCTTGTTGCGGTCGAGTACCGTTTCGGGCGTTTCCTGATCGGGTTTTTCTGCGGAGAACAAAATCGTATAGCTGCCGTCGGGTGTACCCCAGCTGCATTTTTCTCCGTTGCCGGTGTGTGTCAGCCGCGTGATTTTCCAACCTTCGGAGGTGCGAACCCAGCGAATGTCGATATGCTTGTTATGCAGGCCGATTTGGTCTGCATAACAAGCATAATGTATCAATAGGCTGCAAAGAATGATTGCAAGTTTCTTCATGGCGCTGGCGAGGATCAATAGAACGGATTTTGGTCGGCTGCGTTGATGTAGGGGTTGGTGTTGATTTCGTTCTGCGGAATAGGCCACAAGTAATCCCGCTTTTCGTTGAACGAACGTCTATCCACGATATATTTTTCATAGACTGGAGGCAGTTTTGCCGCCGACGTAGGTTTGTAGCCCCAGGCGTCGACCATCGTTTCCGGCCCGATCCGCCAACGGCGGATATCCGAGATGCGGGTACCCTCGAATGCGAATTCCACACGGCGCTCGTGGCGGATGATGTCGATCAGCTGCTCGGACGTCAGGTTCGTGCCCTCGACCTTTTCCACCGTCGGCATCATTACGGCCGGGCGCTGGCGGATTTGATTGATGAGCGAAACGACCTCGGATTCGTCGTAGGAGCCCGATTCAACCAACGCTTCGGCGCGCATGAGCAGTACGTCGGCATAACGTATCAGGATGATATTTTCCTCCGAATTGTTTTTGGTGCTTTCGGTATAATCGTTCCATTTACGGATTTTCATACCGGTGTGGTTGCCGCCGGTGGGGACGAACTGCGCTCCGCGTCCGTTGTCGGAGCGGGGGGTGATGATCGTATATTCGAGACGCGGGTCGCGGTTGACGAACGGATTGTTGGGGTCGTAAGTCGGATCCACGTCAATGGAAAGCCCGCTTTTCATGTAGTATGCCTCGGCCAGCGATACCGTGGGACAATAGGAGTTCCATTCGTATACGAACGTATATAGCTGATGCGAAAGCCCTTGGTTGTAGGCGTCTTTCATGTACTGGATGTCGAAAATAATCTCGTCGTTGTTCTCGTGCGCGGCAATGAACAATTCACGGTACAGCGGATAGATGCTGTATCGGGGTGTGCCGGACTCGTCCTTGAGGTCTATCACCTGTTTGAGCGTTTCGGCTGCCTCGTCGAACATCCGGTTGTAGAGTTCGATTTTGCCTTTCAGCGCGAGTGCGGCGCCTTTCGTTGCGCGCCCGAGATCCTCTTTTTCATAACGTACGGGGAGCTCTTTCGCTGCGTTTTCGAGATCCGTGAGTATCTGTTTGACGATAACGTCTTTCTTTTCGCGGGGTTTGCAGCCCGTGAGCGATGCCGGTTCGGTGTAGAATGGAACATCCCCGAAAAAGTCCGTGAGTTCCGAGTAGAAATAGGCCCTCAGGAAGAGTGCTTCGGCCCGCAGCCGCTCTCGGATATCGACGGCGGGATGATCCGTTTCATAACATTTGTCGAGATTGGCGAGTACCGTATTAGCGCGGGAGATGCCCCGATAGCCGCGCTGCCAGAAATTTTTGGCATAGGTGCTCGACGCGCCCTGCGTACCCTGGGCGAACTCCTGTGTGCCCTGGTTGCGGGTGTAGTTGTACATATTGTCGGTCATGCAATCGAAGTCGATGGTGTACTGGCGGCCTTTGACCGTTTCCAGCACGCCGTTATAGATGCCGTTCACGGCGATGATCGCATTGTTCTGCGTGGTAAAGAACGTTCCTACGTCCGAACGGTCTTTGGGCTCGCGGATCAGGAAATCCTCGCATGAAGCCAGACCGAGGCAGGCGGCCATCCCGCACGACAGGAAAAGTTGTTTGATATGGCGTGTTTTCATGATGCTGTATGTTAGAAATTCAGGTTAATGCCGAAGTTGTAAATCCGCACCTGCGGGTATACCTCTGAAGAGATATTGGTCGAAGGACGTTCGGGATCCCAGCCCGGGAAGTTCGTCCATGTCCAGGCGTTCTGGATACCCGCGTAGATGCGGAGCTTCTGAATTCCGGCTTTGGACAGCCATTTCGAAGGCAGCGTATAGCCGATTTCGATGTTTTTCAGACGCAGGAACGATGCATCATAAATATAATAGCTGGAACGGGTGGTAGCCGTGCGGGTACTGTAATTCAGCCTGGGATGCCTGTTTGTCGGATTGTCTGCAGTCCAGCGTTTGGGCACCATGTCAGCCCAGACATTGCCCCAGTCGCTGTAGAACGGGATGACCATCGGCCCTTGGTTGTACATTTCCCGCCCCAGTGAAGATTGCCAGAACATGTTGAAATCAAGTCCTTTCCAGTCCATCGAGAGGTTCAGCGACATGGTTATGTCGGGGAAAGGATTGCCGATTACCTTGCGGTCATAATCTAGGTCGATTTCACCGTCCGGTTTGCCGTCCGGGCCGCTGATGTCCTTGAACTTGATGTCGCCTGGGCGCACGGCTCCCTCGGTCTGGACGGGCAGTCCCTCTTTGAGTGTATACTGCCGGTCTTGAATGGGAATGTTCGGGTCGCTGTCGTTCTGCCATGTGAAGTCGTTCATCTGGTAAATGCCGTCCATGACATATCCGTAGTAGGCGCCCACCGGCTTACCCTCCATATGTACGATGGGGAGCGTGGCGTCGATAATGGGACTGATGCCATGGAGGTCGACGACATTGTTCCGCAGCATTGACGCGATAAACGTAGCGCTGAAGTTGACTTTTTTAGCGAAGTTTTTCCGGAAGTTGAGTGTGAATTCAAGGCCTTTGTTCTCCATGGTTCCGGCATTTTGGTAGGGGCCGGCTTTTTCGTTGCCTATCAGCGACGGGGCGATGGGGAGGCGCATGAGAATGTCGGAGGTCTTTTTGTAAAAGGCGTCGACCGTCAGCGTGAAATATTTCAGGAACCCGATATCCAGGCCGACATTGACCTGCTCGGATGTTTCCCACGAAGTATCGGCGTTCGAGAGTTCCGTTATGGCGGAACCGCCGGCAACCGAACCGCCGAAGTTGTAATTGATATCCGTCGCCATGGTGGCGTAGCCCGTATAGTAGGCGCTCATGGACTCGTTGCCCAACTGGCCCCAGGAGGTGCGGAGTTTCAGGTTAGAGATGTAGCGTGAAATCGCGCCGTTCTTGAAGAACTTCTCCTCGGAGGCGCGCCATGCGAAGGCAACCGACGGAAAAAATCCCCATTTGTCATTGTAAAAGCGTGAGGAGCCGTCGTAACGGGCGTTGACTTCGAACAGGTAGCGGTTGTCGTAGGAATAACCTGCGCGAACGAACAGGGAGCGGGTCGCCCGTTCATTGATTTGGTCATCGTTGATTTGTGTCGCAGGGTCACCCAGATTCAGCGACGGGGTGAACGCCGTCATCCCGTTGCGGCGCGCGTGTAGCATATTGCTTCTCCACAGGAATTGCGAGCCGCCGATCAATGCGTTGAAACTGTGCTTTTTAATGGTTTTCTTATAACCGACAGTCAGGTCGAGTGTCGTAGAGATAGTCCCGCTGCGCTTGACATCGTAGTAACTATCGACCTTGTTGATTTTGTCGCCGTACAGATCCCCGGCTGTGACGATCGGTGCGACGAATTGCGAATTTTTAACGTCGCTGTACGAAACGGCGTAGGAGCCTGCGATTTCCAGACCTTTTATCGGCTCGTATCCCAGCGAAACCTTTCCCGTGAATACGTTGTTGGTTGTTTCCCAGTTGCCTCCGGCCTTGTATTGCCCCATGTGGCGGCCGAGGTGTCCGTAAAGGCCGTCGTAGGATTGGAAGAGGCAGGTCGGTCCGGCGATATGTATCTCCTGAATCATCGAGTTAGAGCCTTCGGCCGGCTGGTCGCGTTCAGTGCGGTAGCCGGAGAGGTTGAGGCGGGCGTAGAAATTCCGCTTCTTGTTGCGGTATTCTTGGTTTGCACGGAAACTGTATTTCTGGTTTTCCGTCCCGATTAGCACGCCGTCTTGGTCAGCATAGCCGAAAGACATGGAGCCTTTGTACTGCTTGTTGCCGATTGACAGGTTGACATAATGGTCGTGCATGGGAGCCACGCGGAAATACTTCAGGTAGCTATTGATGGCCACCTTTTCTCCCGAAATGTATTTGGCTTTCTCCGAATCGTAGTTTTTGAGTTCCCCGTTGTAGAGGTACATCTCTGCTTTCAGATCCAGGTATTCGAGGGCGCCTACCGCTTCGGGAAGTGTCGTTGGCTCTTGCAGCGAGAAACTACCGTTGTAGGAAACCGATAGCTGTCCGCCGCTGTCCTGTCCGGCTTTGGTCGTAATCAGGATGACGCCTGCTGCCGCCCGGTTACCGTATATGGCAGCCGAAGAAGCGTCTTTCAGTACCGAAATATTCTCGATGTCTTTGGGGTTGATGGCGTTTATGTCCCCCTCGACACCGTCGATCAGCACGAGCGGTTCGTTGTTGTTGGCAATGGAGGTGACGCCGCGTATGCGGATTGAGCCTTGGTCGTCGCCCGGCTGTCCCGATTTCTGTACGACGTCGATGCCGGCAATCTGGCCTTGCAGCGCCATACTGGCCTGGGTGATGGGCCGGTTCTCGAGCTCTTTGATATCTACGTTCTCTACCGCGCCGAGCAGGTTGGCTTTTGTCTGCGTACCATAGCCGACGACTACGACTTCGTCGAGCATGTCGTTATCGGGCTGCATGATGATTTTTGCGAATGCCGCCTTGTTCCGGGTGTCGAGTTCCAGCGTCTTGTAACCGATAAAAGAGAACTGAACGGTTGGGGCATTGTCTACGGCAACCGAATACTGGCCTTTGAGATCAGAGATATCTCCTTTCCTGGTTTCCGGTACATAAACGGTAACTCCCGCCATGGGAGTGCCCGTTTCATCGTATACCACTCCGTTGACGACGTTGGCGTGTTGGGCCCGTGAGAGCAGCGATACGAACAAAAAGAGTACTGTAAGGTAAATTTTGTTCATTTAAATGTGTGTTTTAGGTTTTTGTTAGTTCCAAACAGGCATTTCCCGGCTTATTACAAAATTAAGAAACCGAGCAGATAAACTTGCTTCCGCCCGGGATAAAATTAGCGGGAACGGTTTCGGGAACGATACCATTTAGTGCAACCGTTCCCGAAACCGTTCCCGCTAATTTTGTTCGGTAAAGATGTGTCAGTTGTGACTCTATGTGCTACTTTTGTTTAGGTGATTTTTCCGGTTACAGACAAATGCAACATAAAATTTTAACCTTATGAAACGAATTTTGTTTTTATTGACGCTGTTCCCTTTGTGTCTGGGCTCTTGCATGGACAAGGAGCCTGTGCCGCCTCCTTTCGCACATATTGAAAAAGTGGAGTTCAGTCAACCGGAACTGTCCATCAAGCGTACGGCCCAAACCCGCCTTGAACTGGTTTTTACACCTTCCGACGCCGGAAACAAGACGGTGACTTGGTATAACAGCAATCCGGACGTGGCGAGCGTGTCGTCCGACGGTATGCTTACGGCACTGAAAGAGGGGACTACTGTCGTTTCCGTAGAAACGGCCGATATGCGGCGGCATGCGCAGATCGAAGTGACGGTGACCAAATTCGTCGCGGATATACCGCTGACCAAACTGGAACTGGATGTCACTTCACACGATTTCGAGGTGACGGACGCTCCGCTGACGCTTCAGTTGACGCGCGAACCTGAGAATGCATCGATGCCCGAGGTGCAGTGGCACACTACGGATAAGTACGTGGCTACGGTTGAAGAGGGGGTAATCAAACCCATCGGGCACGGAACGGCCGTCATTACGGCGGAAGCCCTTGACGGCAGTGATCTAAAAGCAACGTGCACGGTGACGGTGAACGGCATTAAAGATCGGAACTATGATATCGAAGGCGGTATCAACGCAAATGGCTATTATAAGATTATTTATTTCCCGGTTGAGGTGGAAGTGACGCTTGACGATGGCTCGAAAGCGACACAGGTCTGGCTGGATCGAAATCTCGGGGCGACGCAGCCGGCTGAATCGTATAATGATTACAAGGGTTTCGGATCGCTGTTTCAGTGGTCGCGCAAGGCTGACGGCCACGAACAGGTGATTTGGACGCACGACGGTGCGATCAAGGCTACGCCGTCGGAAAAGACCGGGGCAAACGAACGTTGCTCGAACCGAGCGAATGCGGGACATGGCAATTTTGTGGTCGTCACGGAGTCTACCTGCAAGGATTGGGTGAATGACAAGGCGAGCGATGCGCTGGGCTTGTGGGGTGCACTGGGCAACGGTACGGATACGCATGCTCCGTTGGAGGATGAGCATCATGCCAACAACCCGTGTCCGGAAGGGTATAGAATTCCGACGACAGTCGAGTTGCAACGGTTGGCAGCTTCCGTGCTGGGCGTGAAAGTCGCTGTGTCGGGTACGACCTCCGTGACCGGGGCGTGCAAAGCGTTCGGGGATCATCCTGTCCATCTGACTTTCCCGGGGGAGCGGGTATGGAATACGGGCAATGTCGGAAGCATCGGTTCCCGCGGCGTCTATTGGACCAATGTGCCGGCAGCGCTGACCAACGGCGTGCCCAACAATGCGACGCGCTTTTTTATCGAGGATACGCGCATCTTGCCGAGTCAGGCCCAACGGGCGATGGGATACAGTGTCCGCTGTATCAAAGATTGAGCAGACGCAGTTTCTGCTTGCGGCTGCTTACATGGGAAGGCGGGGTTTTCCGGAGGGAAACTCCGCCTTTGCGTACCGGAATAATTAATTGCATATTGGTTTATAATTTGTATATTTACCCGGAAAAACACGTTTCAGATATGCAAAAACATGTGACTATTAAAGATATAGCACGCGAGCTTGGTATCTCCAAATCAACGGTTTCCAGGGCTTTGGCCGATCGTTTCGATGTCAAGCCCGAAACGCGGAAAGCCGTTCTGGAAATGGCTGAAAAACTGAAATACAGGCCGAATGTAATGGCGCTTAATTTCATGCACCAGCAGACGAAGATCATCGGAGTCGTGGTGCCTGAATTTCTCAATTCGTTCTTTCCGCGGATGATTATCGAGATACAGCGGGTTTGCGAGCAATCGGGTTACAATGTGCTGATTACTCAGTCGAACGAGAATCCGGCGGACGAACGCAAGAACCTTGAGGTCATGCGGAACGCCATGGTGGACGGATTGATTGTTTCCGTCGTGCACCGGAGTCGTAATATGGATATTTTCAAACAATTGCAGGAAGAAGGTATTCCCGTAGTTTTCGTAAACCGTCCGAGTGACTTGCCCAATGCGACGCAGGTAATCGTAGACGACGAAAAAATGTCGTTTTTTGCCGTAGAACACCTGATTTACAAGAGTCGCCGCCGGATTTTGCATTTGACGGGGCCTGCCGAACTGAAAAATACCCAAGAGCGCCTAACCGGCTATCGCAATGCTTTGGTCAAGCACGGAATTCCTGTCGAAAAGCATTTTCTCCGTGAGGGCGGCATTGACCGGGAATCGGGTTATTATGCCATGCGGCAAAGTCTGGCGGAAGAACCTGTTCCGGACGCTGTTTACGCATTTAACGACCCCGTAGCTATGGGAGCCATGAAAGCGATCAAAGAGGCCGGATACCGTATTCCGCAGGATATTGCCGTCGTTGGTTTTTCGGAGTCCCGCTCCGCATTGTTGGTTGATCCCCCGCTGACTTCGGTCGAGCAGCCTTTGAGCGAATTGGGGGCAACTTCTGCGCGGCTGTTACTGGAGCGGATCGAAAATCCGGAAACGCCTTTTAAAACGGTCGTACTCAACGCCCGGCTGAATGTCCGCCGCTCGAGCGACGAGGATGCCGGCGGCCTTGACGCCTGATCCGTTCTGTTGCGGGATTGGAGCCAAAATAAATTTTTTGTCGGAATCGTTCGTTTCTTGCAGGCAAATAGTTATTTTTGCACAAATAACCGTAACTGAAATGGAGGATATCATCAAACTTCACGACAAAAAGTTCAGGATCATGATCCCCGCTGCCAAGATCGACGAGGCCGTGGCCGCCGTAGCCTGCCGCATCAACGAGGACTACCGCGACAAGCCGACGCCGTTGTTCGTGGGCGTACTGAACGGCTCGTTCATGTTCATGAGCGACCTGATCAAGAAAATCGAGTTCAACAACGAGCTGTCGTTCGTGAAGCTGGCTTCGTACGAAGGCACTTGCTCGACGGGATGTGTGAAGAACCTGATCGGGCTGAATAACAGCATCGAAGGCCGCCATGTGATCATCGTCGAGGATATCGTCGACACGGGCGAGAGCATCGAGCACATGATCGGCGAGCTGAAGTCGCATAACCCTGCGAGCATCGAAGTCTGCACGCTTTTTTTCAAACCGGGTTCCTACCGCAAGCAACTGCCGATCAAGTACCGCGCCATGGAGATCGGCAACGAGTTCATCGTGGGCTACGGCCTGGACTACGACCAGTTGGGACGCAGCCTGAAGGATATTTACGTGGTTACCGAATAGATGGATTCCAAGACCGATAGCGAACTGCTCGACGGCGGGCGCAAGCTGCCTCTGGTCGAAGATTTCTACACGATCCAGGGCGAGGGCTTCCATGCCGGGAAACCCGCCTATTTCATCCGCCTGGGCGGATGCGACGTGGGATGCCGCTGGTGCGACGCCAAATACACGTGGAACCCCAGGCTCTATCCCCCGACCGACGTACGGACGGTGATCGACCGTGCTACGGCGTGTCCTGCGCAGGCGATCGTCATCACGGGCGGCGAACCGCTGCTTTATCCGCTGGGGGTGCTGACCGAAACACTGCACGGCAAGGGGTTGGAGATATTCCTCGAAACGTCGGGGACGCATCCCTTCTCGGGGTATTTCGACTGGGTGTGTCTGTCGCCCAAGCGGCAGCAACCGCCGCTGGACGAGGCGTTCGGGAAGGCGCACGAACTGAAGGTGATCGTCGGGGACGAGGCTGATTTCGAATGGGCCGAGCGCAATGCCGCACGGGTGGGAGCCGGGTGCATCCTCTACCTGCAACCCGAGTGGAGCGTTGCGGAGCGCATGATGCCCGCGATCGTCGAGTATGCGAAGGCGCATCCGAAATGGAATATCTCGATCCAGACCCATAAATACATGCACATACCCTGATGGGCTTCGAAGTAGGCAAAAAGTTCTGGATCGCCGCCACGGCGGTCATCGTCGTCGTCACGTTGTTCGTGGTGGGGCGGAACCTTTTGCATGCGGTGAAGATCAAGCGGCAGATCAACGCCCTGAACCGGGAGCGGGAGTTTTACCGGGCCAGGATCGAACAGGACAGCACGCTGCTGGAGCGCCTGCGCTACGACGACTATCTGGAGGAGTATGCCCGCGAAAACTATCACATGCAGCGCAGCGACGAGCATGTGTACATCATCAAGGAGTGATTTTCCGATCCGTATGACTTGACGGCGACCCGGCGGGCTGCCGTTTTTTTGTGTTACAGCCGGGCCTGCCGGGATGCGGCTTTCCCTGCCTGTCCGGAAAATCCGGGTAGGCGGCCGTTGGCGGCGCCCGGTCAGTAATGCGTGAACCCGTGCCAGTCCAGGGCCCGGGGCCGGTCGTTTTCGAGCCACTCCAATTTGCCGCTGTCCGTGATGCGGCCGACGGGGTGGAGCGGCGTGCCGAAGCGTGCGCGGAAATCGGCGGCGAGCCTGTTGGCAGCCGCCGCGTCGGCCGTGAGCAGGAGCTTGTAATCCTCGCCCCCGCAGGCGGCTGTTTCGACGTCTGCCCCTTGAGCGAGGGGGATACGGCCGATGTCGATCGCGGCGCCTACCCCCGAGCGCTCCATGATGTGGCGGATGTCCGAGGCCAGCCCGTCCGAGAGGTCCATCATGGCGTGTACTTCGGAGCGTGCGCCGAGCCAGATGCCTTCGGCCACTTGGGGCAGCGGGTTACGGTGGGCTGCGGCGGCGGGGGTGTCGTAGCGTCCGGCGAGGATGTCATGCAGTCCGGCGCCCGAAAGTCCGAGTTCTCCGGCGACGAGTATCGCGTCGCCGGGGCGTGCCCCGCTGCGGCGCTTGATGTGTGCGTCGGCGATGTGGCCGATGGCCGTGACATTGATCGTGATGCCTGCCGCCGAGCGGGTCGTGTCGCCCCCGGTGAGCGTGACGCCGAACGCTTCGGAGAGTTCCCGGTAGCCGAGCATGAACTCTTCGGCCCATGTACCGGCCGTGTCGGCCGGGAGCGACAGCGACAGCAGGGTGGCCACCGGGCGGGCGCCCATCGAAGCGACGTCGCTCAGGTTTACGGCAAGGGATTTGCGCCCCAGTTCGCGGGGCGAAGTTGCGGAACGCAGGAAATGGACGCCTTCGGCGAGCATGTCGGTCGTGAAGACCAGCGATTCGCCCTCCCCGACGGGGAGCACGGCGCAATCGTCGCCGATCCCTTCGAACCCGTTGTCGGGCAGGGCGGCGAAGAGTTCTTTTATGTGGTCTATGAATCCGAATTCGGTCATGGTTCTCGGGTGTGTCCGGCCGCGGCGCCCCGCCGGCCGGTGCGGGTTTTCGGGTTTTTCACGTGCGGCTGCCGCCCCGGGGGCGGAGTCCCCGCCGGGGGACGGGAACGAAGCCTGTGCGAACCGCGGCAGGGGCGTGGACGGCGTTTGAAATCATTATTTAACGGGCGATGTCGAACAAAGGTATTAAAAATTCTTTAAAATCACTATCTTTGCCTGCGGATTGCGCCCGGGTGTGCCGTGCGTGTCAAACAGTCTCGAAGATGAAGATATTGATTCTCAACGGCCCGAACCTCAATTTGCAGGGGCGGCGCGATACCGGGGTCTACGGCACCCGGACTTTCGAAACCTTTTTCGGGGAGCTCGAAGCACTCTATCCGGCCGTCGGATTCGGTTATTTCCAGTCTAACCTCGAAGGCGAGCTGATCGACGCCGTACAGCAGGCCGATGGCACCTACGACGGTGTGGTGCTCAATGCCGGCGGATATACCCATACGTCGGTGGCGCTGCGCGATGCGGTGTCGGCGGTGTCGGTGCCGATCGTCGAGGTGCACATCTCGTCGATCCTCGCGCGCGAGGAGTTCCGCCACGTCTCGCTCCTGGCTCCCGTGGCCGTGGGCTCGATCATGGGTTTCGGGCTGGATTCCTACCGGCTGGGCGTCGAGGCCCTGTTGCTCCACGACAGGGAGTAAGCCCCGGCTTCCCGGAGCGCCCCATTCCCCGGCCCGGTAGGGGAGGGAGTGCGTGCGGAAGGCCCCTCCCCGGCTGTTCGCGCGGAGCGTGTGCAGGAGCGGGCACCGGGCGTAACGTGAAATGTCGAAATACTAATATTTTAGCATCATACTTTTATGTATAGAATGAAAAAAACCAAGATCGTCGCAACAATGTCGGATTTCCGTTGCACCGAAGAGTTCGTGAAAAACCTTTTCGATGCCGGTATGGACGTGGTTCGTGTCAATTCGGCGCATGTCTCGGAAGAGGGCGCTACGCATATTGTCGAGACCGTACACCGCGTTAACCCGGCCATCCCGATCATGATAGATACGAAGGGCCCCGAAATCCGTGTCACGACGATCGCCGACGAATACGGTAACAGCATCAATTTCCGGCCGGGCGACCGTGTCGCCGTGCGCGGCTCGGACGGCAGCGACAAGACGACCCGCAAGGTGGTTTACATGAACGTCCCCAATATCGTGGATGACATTCCCGTCGGGGCGCGGATGCTGATCGCCGACGGCGAACTGGAGATCCGTGTCGTGGGAAAGACCGCCGAGGAGCTGACCTGCGAATTCGTCGTGGGTGGCGCCATGCGTTCGCGCAAGAGCGTCAACGTGCCGTCGGTGTCGATCAACCTGCCTTCGGTGACGGAGAAAGACCGCCGGTTTATCGAGTGGGCCGTGAAGAACGACGTGGATTTCATCGCACACTCGTTCGTGCGCAGCGCCAAGGATATCAAGGCCGTGCAGGACATCCTCGATGCCCACGGCAGCAAGATCAAGATCATCTCGAAGATCGAGAACCGCGAGGGGCTCGACAACATCGACGAGATCATCGAGGCGTCGTACGGCATCATGGTGGCGCGCGGCGACCTGGGGGTGGAGTTGCCTGCCGAGGCGATTCCCAATACCCAGCGGCGCATCGTCGAGAAGTGCATTTGCGCCAAGCGCCCGGTGATTATCGCCACGCAGATGCTCTATTCGATGGTCAAGAGCCCGCGTCCGACGCGCGCCGAGGTGAGCGACGTGGCGAGTGCCATTTACGAGCGCGTGGACGCCGTGATGCTGAGCGACGAGACGGCGATGGGCGACTTCCCCGTGGAATCGGTGGAAACGATGGCCCGCATCGCCCGCGAGATCGAACGCGACGAGACGCATTTCAAACCGATGATCGACATGGACATGGTCTCGGTGAACCACGAGATCACGGCGCAGCTGGCACGTTCGGCCGTGCGTGCCTCGACCAACCTGCCGATAAAATATGTGGTGCTCGACACCAAGACCGGCCGTACGGGCCGTTACCTGGCGGCATTCCGCGGGCAGAAAACCGTGATGGCCGTATGCTATCAGCTGCATGCGCAGCGTATCCTGGCCCTGTCGTACGGCGTGGTGCCGATCCTGCGCAACCAGGAGCTGAAGGACAGGTATCACTTCCTGATCGACGCGCTGGAGGTCATCGAACAGCACCAGAAGCTCGACGGACAAGACCTGCTGGCAATCGTGGGCGGCAGTTTCGGCCCCGACGGCGGTGCGTCGTACGTCGAGATCGCCAATGTCCTCAATATCCGCAGGCGTAACGAAGAGATCGTTGCCGCGCAAAAATCTTAGGCGGTGGACGGGCAGCTCAGGGATAAGGTAGCCAGCGGCGTGGCGTGGAGCATGGCCGAGAAAGTCGGTACGATGCTTCTCCAGCTGGCCGTGAGCCTTACGATCCTGCGGCTGCTGAACCCCGCCATCATGGGTGTGATCGCGATCCCGACGGCCTTCCTTGCCGTGGCGATCGTGATTGCCGACAGCGGCTTTTCGCAGGCGCTGATCCGCAAGGGGACACCTACGGCCGACGATTACAAATCGGTCTTCGCCTTCAACGTCGGGGTTGCGCTCGTGCTTTACGGGGTGCTGGTAGCGCTGGCGGGGAGCATCGCGCGGTTCTACGACATGCCGGAAATCACGCGGATAGCACCGGTATTCTTCCTCCAACTGCCGCTGAGCGCCGCATGTGCGATCCAGAATACGATTTTTGTCCGGACATTCCGCTTCGCACTGCTCTCGAAGGTCACCTTCGCCTCGTGGTTCATCGCCGGGATGGTGGCCATCGGCCTCGCATTGGCCGGGTTCGGGATCTGGTGCATCGTGGTGCAGCGCGTATTGCAGGCCTCCGTGCGGGCCTTGCTGTTGTGGTGGCTGAGCGACTGGCGTCCCTGCGGGAAGTGCAGCCGGCGGCCGCTGCGCGAAATGGCGCCGTACAGTTTCAGCCTGCTGGCTACCGATTTCATCTCGACCCTCTATAACAAGGTGCCCCAGATATTTCTCGGGAAACTCTATCCGCAGGAGACACTCGGCTCGTACGAGCAGGCCGTCAAGCTGAAAGACCAGCCGGCGACTTCGGCCATGCAGGCCGTGCAGAACGTGACCTTCCCGGCGCTGGCCAAGATCAAGGACGACGCACCGAAACTGGCCGAAAGTTACCGGCAGATCGTCATGGTCGTGGCCTATGCCATGTTCCCCGTGATGCTCGGTCTGTCGGCCATCGCCGAGGACATGTTCGCCGTCTTCCTGGGAGGGGAGTGGATGGCGACGGTGCCTTATTTCGAAGCGGTATGCCTGGCCGGGCTTTTTTACCCGCTGGGGTTGGTGGCCTACAATGTGTTGAAAGTCAAGAGCGGCGGTGCGCTGATCGTAAAACTGGAGGTCGCCAAGAAAGTGATGATGTCGGTGGTGTTCGCCGTGACGATTCCGGTCAGCGTCCAGGCCGTCATCTGGGGGCTGGTGGTGATCGCCTTCTGCGAGATGGCGATCAACTTCTTCGCCACGACCCGTTTCACGTCATTCGGCGCAGGACGCTTCGTGCGCACGGTGCTGCCGATGCTGCTCGTGGCCGGGGCGATGTACGCTCTCGTGCGGGTTACGGCGCTGGCGGTGCCGGGCAATGCGTTGTTGCGGTTGCTGGCCGAAGTCGCCGCGGGCGTGGTCAGCTACGTCCTGCTTTCTGCACTGTTCCGGCTCGAAGCCTTCCGCGAGGTGGTCGCACTGGCCAGGCGCCAGTTCATCCGCAAATAGGCCGGCTGCCCGGGCTGGCCGTCACTGCCGGATATACACAGGAAAAACGTCCGCCGGATATTGATCCGGCGGACGTTTCTGTTGCGGCGCGGTTCCGTTTTGCAGCCCGGTTTCTGTTTGACGTGCGGTTCGCCGTTTTGCACGGCGTATGCGGTGTCCGGGAGTTGCTGCCGCATGGGCGGCTCCGTCGCGTGCGCAGCTCCTTTGCCCGTCAGGCGTAGACCTTCGGGACGATGGTGCCGCGGAGGACGACCAGTGCGTTGGCGACCAGCGATTCGAGTTCGTTCTCGCCGGGGTAGACCGAAACGGGGGCGATGAACGAGCAGTGCTGTTCGATGTACCGCACGACGAACTCGTTGTGGGCGATGCCCCCGGTGAGGATGACGGCGTCGACCCGGCCGCACATGGCGGCGGCCATGGCGCCGATCTGCTTCGAGATGCCGTAGCACATGGCCTCGGCCACGAGCCGGGCTTTTTCGTCGCCCTGCGCGATACGCTCCGAGACCTGCATCATGGAATTGGTGCCCAGGTGCGCGACGAGCCCGCCTTGGCCGGCCAGCATTTTCTGGACTTCGCGGCGCGTGTAACGCCCCGAGAAGCATAGGTCGGCGAATTCGCCCGCAGGCAGGCTGCCCGCCCGCTCGGGTGCGAAGGGGCCGTCGCCGTCGAGCGCGTTGTTGACGTCGACGACACGTCCCTGTTTGTGCGCGGCGACGGAGATGCCCCCGCCCAGGTGTGCGACCACGAGGTTTGCCTTTTCGTAGACGATGCCGATGCGGTCGCAGTGCAGGCGTGCCGTGGCTTTCTGGTTGAGTGCGTGGAAGATCGATCTGCGCGGGCAGTCGGGATGGCCGCTCAGGCGTGCCACGTCCTCCATCTCGTCGACGACCACCGGGTCGGCGATGTAGGCTTTGACGCCCGCCATGGCGGCGATTTCCGCCGCCAGCAGCCCGCCCAGGTTCGAGGCGTGTTCCATCGTGGCGTTCGTCAGGTCGCGCCGCATGGCTTCGTTGACTTCGTATACGCCGGCCGGGATGGGGCGTACGAGCCCGCCGCGTCCGATGACGGCCGACAGCTGCATGATGTCGAACCCGTGTTCGGACAGCGCCGTGAGTATCATTTCCCGGCGCCAGTCCAGTTGGTCGATGATGTTGGCGTAACGTGCGATCTGTTCGGCCGTGTGGCGCAGGGTCAGATCCAACGAAGGCCGCTCCTCGTCATAGAGGGCGACCTTGGTGGACGTAGAGCCGGGATTTATCGCTAAGATTTTGAAGCCCATAAATTCGGTTCCGGTTAGTAGTTGGTAGGTTGGTGTAGGTGTGTGCCTATTGTTTTACGGCCAGGCAAGCCAGTGCGATCGAGTAGAGTTTGGTCTTGCTCGTGTCGCCGCGCGAGGTCAGTACGCAGGGCACCTTCGTGCCTGCGACCATGGCGGCCAGTTCGCCTCCGCAGAGGTGCGTCACCGACTTGAAGAAGACGTTGGCCGACTCCAGGTTGGGGAAAAGCAGGCAGTCGGGGTCGCCCGCTACGGACGAACCTTTGACTTTCTTGTGCTCGGCGACATCCTTGTAGAGTGCTACGTCGAGCGACAGGGGGCCGTCGATGATGACGTTGCCCAGCTGTCCGCGGTCGCCCATTTTGGCCAGCAGGGCGCCTTCGGTCGACGAAATGACGCTGGGGAGCAGCTGCTCGGAGGGGGCGATGCAGGCGATCTTGGGGGTTTCGATGCCCAGCAGGTTGGCGACTTTTGCAAGGTAGCCGATCTGCTTGATCTTCTGTTTGAAGTCGGGCAGCGGGATGACCGCGACGTCGGAGATGACCAGCAGTTTGTGGTAGCAGGGCATCTCGACGATCGACACGTGGCTCAGCACGCCCTTCGGGGGGAACAACCCGGCTTCCTTGTTGAGGATGCCGCGCATGTACTTGTCGGTCGAGACAAGTCCCTTCATCAGCACGTCGGCGTTGCCCGCCACGACGGCGGCCACGGCCTGCTGCACGCATTTGACGTCGCTGGCCTCGTCGACGATGTTGAATGCCTTGATGTCGATGTCGTTTTCGGCGCATACCTGCTCGATGACTTTCTTCTCACCGAACAGCGTGGGCTCCACGATACCTTCCTTGTAGGCTTCGTAGACGGCTTCCAGCGTATGCGAATCCTGGCCGTAGGCTACGGCCAGCCGTTTTTTACCTCTTTTTCTCGCCTCGTCGACGATTTCTGTAAGATGTTGGATCATTGTGGTGTTGTGCTTTTATTTATTTTACCAGATTGTACGTGTCGGTGGCGATGACCAGTTCCTCATCGGTGGCGATGACGGCGACCTTGACCCGCGAGGAGGGTTTCGAAAGGATTTTGTCCACGCCGCGGGCGCCCTTGTTGGCTGCGCGGTCGAACTCGACGCCCATGAATTCGAGCCCCGTGCAGACCGTCTCGCGCATCTCGCACGAATTCTCGCCCACGCCGCCCGTGAAGACGATCAGGTCGACGCCGCCCATTTCGGCGGCATACTCCCCGACGAATTTGCGGATGCGCCCGTAGTGCATGTCGCGGGCGAGGATGGCGCGGGGGTTCCCTTCGTCGTAGGCGCGGTCGATGTCACGCATGTCGCTCGAAAGGTCGGTGAGCCCCAAAACGCCCGATTTCTTGTTCATCATCTCGTTCACCTCGGCGTAGGACATGCCCTCCTTTTCGCCGATGAAGGTGATGGCGCTGGGGTCGACGTTGCCGCAGCGGGTACCCATCACCAGCCCGTCCACGGGCGAGAAGCCCATCGACGTGTCATGGGACTTGCCGTTGAGCACGGCCGTGACCGATGCGCCGTTGCCGATGTGGCAGGTGATGATCTTCGAATTCTCGAAGTCGAGGCCCGCGAGCCGGGCACCGGTCTGTGCCACGTATTTGTGGCTGGTGCCGTGGAAGCCGTACTTGCGTACGCGGTACTTGTCGTAATAGGCGTGGGGCAGGGCGTACATGTAGTTTACGGCCGGGATGGTCTGGTGGAACGAGGTGTCGAAGACGGTGACCTGCGGGACGCCCGGCAGGACTTTCTCGATCGACAGCACGCCTTCGAGGTTGGCCGGGTTGTGCAGCGGTGCGATTTCGAACAGCGAACGGATCTTGGATTTCACCTCCTCGGTCACGATGCAGCTCTCGGGGAAGAACTCTCCGCCGTGCGCCACGCGGTGGCCGACGGCCTTCACCTCGTCGAGCGAGCCGATGACGCCGTGTGCGGGGTCGGTCAGCGCGTCGAGCACCAGTTTGATGCCGGTGGTGTGGTCGGGGATGGGGCGGTGCAGCTCGAACGGTTCTTTGCCGACGGGCTTATGGGTGAGGTCGCCTTCCGGCAGGCCGATGCGTTCCACGATTCCTTTCGCGAGCAGTTTGCTCGATGCGGCTTCCATGTCGATCACCTGATACTTGATCGACGAGCTGCCGCAGTTCAATACCAAAATTACCATTTCTCTTTATAGTTAATTTCTAAATGTCGTTCCTATCCACATGCCGGCGGCTGCAAAAACAATGCATACCGCCACGCTCAGCCCCACATAGGTCGCCGCCGCCGTGTAACACTCCTCGCGCAGCAGGCGCACCGCGTCGGCCGAAAAGGTCGAAAAAGTGGTGAACCCGCCGCAGAAACCCACGATGAGCAGCCATCCGAGCGTCTCGGAGCTGGTCGCTTCGAGCAGGATGCCGATCAGCAGCGAACCCGCGGCATTGACCGTGAACGTACCCGCCGGGAATCCCAGCAGCGTCTGTCCCGCCATGATTCCGCCGCAAAGCAGGTACCGGACGATGCTGCCGGCAGCGCCGCCGCATCCTACGGCCAGAAGTTCACGAATCATAAGTTAAATATACACCAAATTTTAAGGATATGCAAATTTACAGAAAAAATGCTTACGGATTGTTATTTTTCCTGCCGTTTTTTGAGGTTTTTTTGTCGTGTCGGGATTTAAGGTTGGCGGATTTGTCCGTCGCCCGAGACGATATACTTGTAGGTCGTGAGTTCGGGCAGTCCCATCGGGCCGCGGGCGTGGAGTTTCTGCGTCGAGATACCCACTTCGGCGCCGAAGCCGAACTGCCCGCCGTCGGTGAAGGCGGTCGAGACGTTGACGTAGACGCAGGCGGCGTCGACGCTGCGCGTGAACTGCGTGGCGGCCTGCTTGTTTTCGGTGACAATGGCTTCGCTGTGGCGCGACGAGTAGCGGGCGATATGCGCCAGCGCCCCGTCGAGCGACGCGACGGTTCTCACGGCCAGTTTGTAGTCGAGGAACTCGGTGCCGAAATGCTCTTCGGCGGCATGTTCCAGCAACCCGGCGGGGTAGCGCCCGTCGAGGGCGGCGAAAGCCTCTTCGTCGGCGTAGACCGTCACATGCGCCCCGGCCAGCGGTGCGCACAGCTCCGGAAGGTCGGTGAGGCGGCCGCGGTGGATGACCAGGCAGTCGAGGGCGTTGCAGACGCTCACGCGGCGCGTCTTGGCGTTGCAGACCACGGCACGCCCCTTTTCGAGGTCGCCGTCGATGTCGAAATAGGTGTGGACGATGCCGGCGCCCGTTTCGATGACCGGGATGCGGGCGTTCTCGCGGACGAAGCGGATCAGCCCCGCCCCGCCGCGCGGGATGACTACGTCGACATAGCCCACGGCGCTCAGCAGCGCCCCCACGGCTTCGTGCCCCGCGGGGAGCAGCGTGAAGGTGTTTTCGTCGATGCCTTCGGCGCCGAGCGCTTCGTGCAGCAGCGCCGCGATCGCCTCGTTGGAATGGCGGGCGTCGCTGCCCCCTTTCAGGACGCAGGCGTTGCCCGTCTTGACGCAGAGGGCGAAGATGTCGGCCGTGACATTGGGGCGGGCTTCGCAGACCATGCCGACCACGCCGAACGGTACGCGGCGCTTGACGATGGTCATGCCGTTGGGGCGCGTCCAGCGCGCCAGTTCTTCGCCCTGCGGCGAATGGAGGTGTGAAACGGCCTCCATGTCGGCGGCGATGGCGTCGATGCGTTCGGGGGTCAGCCGCAGGCGGTCGCGCATGGGCGACGAAGCGGGCATGGCCTCAATGTCGCGGGCGTTGGCTTCGAGCAGGGCGGGCGCATGCCCGCGCAGGAGCCTTGCGGCGTGTTGCAGGATGCGGCCGAGGCGTTCGGGTTCGACGTCGGCCAGCGCCGTCCCGGCCTTCCGGGCGGCCTTGAACAGGGATTCGTATTCCATAATCGGTTATTCCAGGTAGAGGTAATCGCAGTGGACGAGGGGCTTGAGCCCTTTGCGTCCGATATTGCGGCGGGCGGTGGCGCTGTCGCACGAGATGCGTCCCACGGCCAGCTGTGCCCCGTCGGGCGAGAGGATGCGCACCAGGTCGTCGCGTTCGAAATCGCCTTCGACGGCTGTGACGCCCACGGCGAGGATGCTGGCGGCCTTGCTGGCGCGGACGGCTGCGGCGGCGCCCTGGTCGATGCGCAGGACGCCCTTGGCGAAGCCTTCGCTGCTGGCGATCCATTTCTTAACGCCCGAGGCTGCCCTCGGAGCCGGTTCGAAGCGGGTGCAGGGCACCTCTTCGCCGGTCAGCACCAGGTCGGTGAGGATGCCGTCGCGGCGGCCGTTGGCGATGATGACCTCGATGCCTTCGGCCGCCGCACGCGATGAGACGCGGCTTTTGGTGGCCATGCCGCCGCGGCCCCGCGACGAGCGTACGGGGTCGATGTATTGCGAAAGGTCTTCCGACGGTTTCACGCGGCGGATGACCTGCGACGCGGGGTCGGCGGGCGAGCCGTCATAGATGCCGTCGATGTTGCTCAGGATGATGAGCGCCTCGGCGTTCATCATGGCCGCGACGAGCCCCGAAAGCTCGTCGTTGTCGGTGAACATCAGTTCGGTGACCGAGATGGTGTCGTTCTCGTTGACGATCGGCAGCACGCCGTTGGCGAGCATCGTCTCCATGCAATTGCGCTGGTTGAGGTATTGCCGCCGTGTGGAGAGGCTCTCCTTGGTGGTGAGCACCTGCCCGCAGACGATGCCGTATTCGTTGAAGAGGTCGTAGTAGCGGTTGAGCAGCTTGACCTGCCCCACGGCGGAGAAAAGCTGCCGCGCGGAGACCGAATCGAGTTTCCCGGTGCGTCGCTCCAGGATACTGCGCCCCGAGGCCACGGCCCCCGACGAAACGAGGATGACCTCGGTGCCCGCGCGGTGGAGCCGGGCCACCTGGTCGACCAGGGCCGAGATGCGGGTGGTGTCGGGACGGCCGTCGTCGCGGGTCAGCACGTTGCTGCCCACCTTGATGACGATGCGCCGGTATTTGTTCTGTGCGTCCATAATCGTTTTATTCGCCGGGTATGGCCCCGGCTCAGGGTTCGAATTTGTAGCCCACGCCCTTGATGGTGACGATGCGTTCGTCGCCGATCTTCTGGCGCAGTTTGCGGATGTGCACGTCGATGGTGCGGTCGCCCACGACCACCTCGGTGCCCCATATCTTCGCATATATCTCCTCGCGCGAGAAGAGCTTCCCGGGCGAGGAATAGAGCAGGTCGAGCAACGCGAATTCCTTGCGCGGGAGGGCGACTTCGTGCCCGTCGCGCAGCACGGCGTACCGCTCGCGGTCGACGGTGATGCCCGCTGCGGCCGGTTCCGCCGGCGCGGCTTCGGCGTCGATCCGTTTGAGGATGGCCTGCACGCGGCTGACCAGCAGTTTCATCTTGATCGGCTTGGTGAGGTAGTCGTCCGCTCCGACGCCGAAGCCCGTAAGCTGCTGCTCCTCCTCGCCCAGCGCCGAGAGGAATACCACCATCGTGTCGCGCAGCCGCGGGTCTTCGCGGATGGCGCGGCAGGTCTGCGCTCCGTCCATGACGGGCATCATCATGTCCAGCAGGATCAGGTGCGGACGGCACTCGGCGGCGGCTTTCAGCGCCTCGGCGCCGTTCTGCGCCGTGAATACTTCGTAGCCCTCTTTCAGGAGGTTGTACCTCACGAATTCGAGGATGTCGATTTCATCGTCGACAAGCAGGATGCGGTGGCTCATGGTTCCGGTTGACAGGTTTTGCATCGCACGCGGCACCGGTGCGGTTGCGTGCCGCGCATATCTTGGGCGAAGTTAGCAAATTTCCGGCTAAATCGTTCGGCAGCCCGGGAAAAATGGTTATATTTGCGAGATTTATATACTTCCGTATATATGGAAATCAAAAACGTGTACTGAGATGGCTACTGAAAATCCGAATCTTCCTGCTCCCGAGGAGCAAGTCAGCGATGCTGCTGAAGATGTGCAGACTGTAACTTCCGAAGCGACTCCCGAAGTCCCTGAAACCGAGGCCCCCGCAGCGGCGGAGGCGGAATCCGTGGCGGAAGCGCCCGCGGCAGAAGAACCCGTTGCGGAAACGCCTGCGACGGAGGAACCCGTCACGGAAATGCCCGCGGTGGAAACGCCCGCGGCAGAGGAACCCGTGGCGGAAAAACCCGAAGCGGAAACGCCCGTGGCAGAGGAACCTGTTGCGGAAACGTCGGCGACTGAGGAACCCGTAGCGGAAAAGTCTGCGGCGGAAAAACCCGAAGCAGAAACGCCCGCGGCAGAAGAACCCGTTGCGGAACCCGATGCTGCGCCGCGTGCGAAGCGTACCCGTATCAAGCCTGTTGCCGAGGCGGTAACGACCGAACCCGACGAGGAGGCAGTGCCGGCCGGCGCCGAAGTCGACTTCGCGGACGAGGAGGCGGCGCTCGCGGCACAGGATGCCGGACTGGAACTGGAGGGCGAGACGGCCGAGGAGGCTGCTGCCGACCAGCTGGCCGAGGGGGGGCCGTCTGCCGAGGACAAATTTGCCGGGAAGGGCAAGGAAGAGTTGGTAGCCCTCTTCACGCGTATGCTCGAAGAGCAGCCCGTGCAGTCGATCCGCCGGGATGTGGAGGCGCTGAAGATCGCCTTCTACCGCATCCGCCGCGCCGAGGTCGAGGCCGCACGCCGCAAGTTCGTCGAGGAAGGGGGTCGCGAGGAGGATTTCGCACCGGCCGTGGACGGCGCCGAAGTGCAACTCAAGGAGTTGTTCAAGGAGTACCGCCATCGCCGCGACGAGTTCATCGCAAACCTCGAGGCCGAGAAGGAGAAGAACCTCCAGGTCAAGCTCGGGATCATCGAGGAGCTCAAGGAACTGGTCAATTCGGACGAGACGCTCAACCATACCTTCAACAAGTTCCGCGAATTGCAGCAGCGCTGGAAGGAGACCGGCATCGTGCCGCAGCAGAACGTCAAAGACCTGTGGGAGACCTACAATCTGCATGTCGAGAATTTCTACAGCTTCATCAAAATCAACAAGGAGCTGCGCGACCTCGACCTGAAGAAGAACTACGAGCAGAAGATCGCCCTCTGCGAGCAGGCCGAAGTGCTGGTGCTGGAGCCTTCGGTCGTGGAGGCGTTCCACAAGTTGCAGAAGCTGCATGACGAGTGGCGCGAGACGGGCCCCGTAGCCAATGAATATAAAGAGGTGCTCTGGGAGCGCTTCAAGGCGGCGTCGAGCCGTATCAACAAACAGCATCAGGAGCATTTCGAATCGCTCAAGGGCGAGCAGGTCAAGAACCTCGAACTCAAGACGGAGCTTTGCGCCGCCACCGAGGAGCTGGCCGCACAGCCGCTCACGACCCGCAAGGAGTGGAACCGTGCGAGCGACCGCCTGCTGGAGATCCAGAAGACCTGGAAAACCATCGGCTTCGCACCCAAGAAGGACAACAACCGTATCTACGAGCGTTTCCGCACGGCATGCGACAAGTTCTTCGAGGCCAAGCGGCAGTTCTATGCCGGGGTGAAGGCCGAGATGGAGCACAACCTGCAGCTGAAGACCGAGATATGCGAGGCCGCCGAGTCGCTGATGAACAGCGAGGAGTGGAAGAAGGCCACCGACGAGCTGATCGCCCTGCAGGCCCGCTGGAAGGAGATCGGTGCCGTGTCGCGCCGCCATTCGGATGCGATCTGGAAGCGTTTCCGTGCCGCATGCGACAAGTTCTTCGAGCGCAAGGCTTCGCATTTTGCCAGTGTGGACGGCGAGCACGAGGAGAACCTCCGGCAGAAACTCGCCTTGCTCGATGAGATGGCCGCGGCCGACGTCAAGGCCGGCGGATACGACGTGATCCGCGAGTTCCAGCGCCGCTGGGGCGAGATCGGGTTCGTGCCCATCAAGCAGAAGGATGCCGTCCAGAAGAAATACAAAGCCGCCGTCGATGCGCTGTTCAACACGCTGCGCGGTTCGGAGCGCGACCGTTCGATGAACCGTTTCCGCGAGAAGGTCTCGACGCTCAAATCGGCGGGCAGCAACCGCCTGCGTTCGGAGCGCGAGCGCCTTTACAACAAGGTGCGCCAGCTCGAACAGGAGATCGGCCTGCTGGAGAACAACATCGGTTTCTTCGCCAAGTCGAAGAACGCCGAGGCGCTCGTCGCCGATGTGAAGGCCAAGATCGACCGCGCCCGCGAAGAGATGGCCGCCGCGATCGAGAAGGTGAAGCTCATCGACCGCCAGGCACAGGAGGAGAACCAGGAGCACAACGAAAATAAATAGATATAGTCAGTAATGAAACTTTCCAAACCCAAGTACATATTTGTTACGGGCGGTGTCGCATCGTCGCTCGGCAAGGGTATTATTTCGGCCTCGATCGCCCGCCTGCTGCAGGCCCGAGGCTATTCGGTGACCATCCAGAAACTCGACCCCTACATCAACGTCGACCCCGGCACGCTGAACCCCTATGAACACGGCGAATGCTACGTGACCGAGGACGGCGCCGAGACCGACCTCGACCTGGGGCACTACGAGCGTTTCACGAACCAGCCCACGTCGAAGGCCAACAACGTCACGACGGGAAAGATCTACAAGAGCGTGATCGAGAAGGAGCGCAAGGGCGAGTACCTGGGCAAGACCGTGCAGGTCATCCCCCATATCACCGACGAGATCAAGCGCCGTATCCAGATGCTGGCGCAGAAGAAAGTTTACGACGTGATCATCACCGAGATCGGCGGTACGGTGGGTGACATCGAGTCGCTGCCGTTCATCGAATCGGTACGCCAGCTGCGCTATTCGCTGGGCTACAAGAGCACGGCCCTCGTGCACCTGACGCTGATCCCCTATATGGCCGCTTCGGGCGAACTGAAGACCAAGCCCACGCAGCATTCGGTCAAGGCCCTGCTCGAAAACGGGTTGCAGCCCGACATCCTCGTGCTGCGCACGGAGCATCCGCTGTCGACCAACCTGCGCCGCAAAGTGGCGTTGTTCTGCAATGTCGACGCCAACGCCGTGATGGAGTCGATCGACGTGCCGACGATCTACGAAGTGCCGCTGAAGATGCACGAACAGCACCTCGACGAGGTGGTGCTCGACAAACTGAACCTGCCGGCCGAGAAGGAACCCGACATGGCGGCGTGGACGGCCTTCGTGGAGAAGGTGAAGCACCCGGCCAAGAAGATCGAGATCGCGCTGGTCGGCAAATATACCGAATTGCCCGACGCTTACAAGTCGATCTGCGAATCGTTCATCCACGCAGGCGCCGTGAACGACTGCAAGGTCAAGCTGCGCTATGTCAATTCGGAGAAGATCACCGCCGAGAATGTGGCCGAGAAGCTGGGCAGGATGTCCGGTATCCTCGTGGCTCCGGGCTTCGGCAACCGTGGCATCGAAGGCAAGATCGTCGCCGTGCGCTATGCCCGTGAGAACAAGATCCCGTTCCTGGGAATCTGCCTCGGCATGCAGTGCGCCGTGATCGAATTCGCGCGCAACGTGCTGGGCATCGCCGATGCGAACTCGAGCGAGATGGAGTCTACGCCCCATCCGGTGATCGACCTGATGGAAGAGCAGAAGGGGGTGACGGCCAAGGGCGGCACGATGCGTCTGGGCGCTTATCCCTGTACGCTGAAGAAGGGTTCGAAAGTCGCGGCGGCCTACGGCAAACTCCATATTTCGGAGCGCCACCGTCACCGTTACGAATTCAACAACGACTATATGGCTGCGTTCGAAGGTGCTGGTATGCAGGCCGTGGGTATCAACCCCGACACGGGGCTGGTCGAGGTCGTCGAGGTCGAGGGACATCCCTGGTTCGTCGGTACGCAGTACCATCCCGAGTACAAGAGTACGGTGCTGAGCCCCTCGCCGCTGTTCGTGGCATTTGTAGGGGCGGCGCTCGAATATGCCGGGAAGAAATAGTAACAACACTTATCACAGCGAAAGAACGAAACATTTTTAAATGGATAAAAAAACAATTTTAGGTATTGTCGTCGTGGCGGCGCTTTTCCTGGGGTTCGCCTATTTCAATACCAAACAGCAGGAGAAATATCAGCAGGAAATGGCCGCGTATCAGGCCTATCAGGATTCTGTGGCCGCTGCGACGCGCCCCGTAGTCCCCGTAGTCCCCGTAGCCGACAGTACGGCCGTGGCGGCTTCGGATACGGCTGCGCCCGAGGCTGCGGCAAGCTGAAACCTCGGCTTGCGTGATGTGTAGTTATAATCATTTACTGAAATAGGCAGCAGGTCGCTGCGTTGGGCGAATACCTCGCCGGTGCGCGTGACGCGGAGGCGGAGGAGTTTACCGTCGAGAACGATGTGATGATCGTGACCTTTTCGACCCGCGGCGGCCGGATCACGGGCGTGACGCTCAAGGATTATACCAAGTATGCACCCCGCGGCAAGCGTGACCAGCTGATCGAGCTGATGGATCCCGCGAGTGCCAGGTTCGACCTTTCGTTCTACGTGAAGAACGGGTTGAACAACGTCAAGGTCAACACGATGGACTATGTCTTCCGGGCGCAGCCCGAGCAGGTCGAAGGCGATGCCCGGAGGGTGGTGATGCGCCTGCCCGTGGCAGCGGATGCCTGGCTCGAATATGAGTACCTTATATATAATAAGCAGGTGCCCGAGCGCGACTACCTCGTGGACTTCAACGTGCGGCTGGTGAATATGGCGCCGCAGATGGCCAACCAGGCGTCGATCGGTATCGACTGGTCGAACAATTCCTACCAGAACGAAAAGGGATTCCAGAACGAGAACATGTACACGACGATTTCGTACCGGTTCCCGGGCGAGAGCTCGATCGAGGATCTGGGGATGAGCGAAAAATCCAAGTCGAAGAGCATTTCCACGTCGGTCAACTGGGTGGCTTTCAAGCAGCAGTTCTTTTCGTCGGCGTTCATCGCCCCGCAAAATGTCACCAACGCCAACCTGGCGTTCGATACGGCGGCTCCCGGTTCGGAATTGCTGAAGAGTTTTTCGGCGCAGATGACCGTGCCCTATACGGTGCAGACCGAAGGGTATGATTTCGCATTCTATTTCGGCCCGAACAAATACGCCATCCTCAAGAAGGTCGTCGCTGCGGACGGCGAGGAACTGCACATGGAGCGCCTGATCCCGCTGGGATGGGGTATCTTCGGCTGGGTGAACCGTTGGTGCGTGATCCCGGTCTTCGACTTCCTGCGCAACTATATCGCCAGCTTCGGCATCATCATCCTGATCCTGGTGATCCTGGTGAAACTCGTCATCTCGCCCCTCACGTACAAGAGTTACGTTTCGATGGCAAAGATGCGCCTGATAAAACCGCAGGTGGACGAGCTCAACAAGAAATACCCCAAGAAGGAGGACGCCATGAAAAAACAGCAGGCGACGATGGAGCTCTACAAGAAAGCGGGCATCAACCCCATGGGCGGATGTATCCCCATGCTGATCCAGATGCCGATCCTGATCGCCATGTTCCGTTTCTTCCCGGCTTCGATCGAGCTGCGCGAACAACCGTTCCTCTGGGCCGACGACCTTTCGTCGTACGACAGCATCGTGAACCTGCCGTTCTCGATCCCGTTCTACGGCGACCATGTGAGCCTTTTCGCCTTGCTGATGGCCGTGTCGCTGTTCGGGTATTCGTATTTCAACTACCAGCAGACGGCTTCGTCCCAGCCCCAGATGGCCGGTATGAAGTTCATGATGGTCTACATGATGCCGATCATGATGCTGTTGTGGTTCAACAGCTATTCGAGCGGCCTTTGCTACTACTACCTGCTGTCGAACCTCTTTACCATCGGCCAGACGTTGCTGATCCGCCGCATGGTTGACGACGA
>OGXJ01000204.1_pt1 | contig 46895 bp, 35 predicted proteins | sample 1576231 | NCBI WGS metagenome assembly OGXJ01 (sample SAMEA3541539, study PRJEB24748) | human gut metagenome | biome: human gut; feature: human-associated habitat; material: faeces | place: China | collected 2012
TCTGCCCGTTCACTGTGTACGCGTTTCGATGAATGTACTGGTATCCACGCCAAGTTTTTGCCCGAGATCGGACACCGCATTTGTGCCGAGCGCCGATTCCAGTTGCTCGCCACTAACCGATTGATTGCCCTGTTGATTACTCAGCCAGGTTGAGAGAATGGCCCCTAAGCCGCCACTTTGCAGTTTTTCCAGCAGCACCTGAAGCCGCCCTGCTCCTCAACCCAACTTAAAATAGCCTGATATTTCCCCGCATCGCCTTTCAGAAAGGCACCGACAACTTCATCAAAAAGCCCCATGATAATCACCTGTAAAGCGTTACGTGTTGACCCAAAAAGTATAGATTTGCGGGATGATAATTGCGGATTGCAGAAATAAAAAGGGCGGAGATGATCTCCGCCCTTTTCTTATAGCTTCTTGCCGGATGCGGCGTGAACGCCTTATCCGGCCTACAAAATCATGAAAATTCAATACATTGCAAGATTTTCGTAGGCCTGATAAGCGTAGCGCATCAGGCACGCTCGCATGGTTAGCGCCATTAAATATCGATATTCGCCGCTTTCAGGGCGTTCTCTTCAATAAACGCACGGCGCGGTTCAACGGCGTCGCCCATCAGCGTGGTGAACAACTGGTCGGCAGCAATCGCATCTTTAACGGTAACGCGCAGCATACGACGGCTTTCCGGGTCCATGGTGGTTTCCCACAGCTGTTCCGGGTTCATCTCGCCCAGACCTTTATAACGCTGGATGGAGAGGCCGCGACGGGACTCTTTCACCAGCCAGTCCAGCGCCTGCTCGAAGCTGGCTACCGGCTGACGACGCTCGCCACGTTCGATAAACGCATCTTCTTCCAGCAAGCCACGCAGTTTCTCACCCAGCGTGCAGATACGACGATATTCGCCACCGGTGATAAACTCGTGATCCAGCGGATAGTCAGTATCCACACCGTGGGTACGCACGCGAACAATCGGTTCAAACAGGTTTTGTTCGGCATTGGTGTGGACATCAAACTTCCACTGGCTGCCGTGCTGTTCTTTGTCGTTCAGTTCGCTGACCAGCGCGTTCACCCAGCGGGTAACGGTCTGCTCATCAGAGAGGTCGGCTTCCGTCAGCGTCGGCTGATAGATAAGCTCTTTCAGCATTGCTTTCGGATAACGACGCTCCATGCGGTTGATCATTTTCTGCGTCGCGTTGTACTCAGATACCAGTTTCTCTAACGCTTCGCCAGCCAATGCCGGTGCACTGGCGTTGGTGTGCAGCGTTGCGCCGTCCAGCGCGATAGAGATCTGGTACTGATCCATCGCTTCGTCGTCTTTAATGTACTGTTCCTGCTTGCCTTTCTTCACTTTGTACAGCGGCGGCTGAGCGATGTAGACGTGACCGCGTTCAACGATTTCCGGCATCTGACGATAGAAGAAGGTCAACAGCAGCGTACGAATGTGCGAGCCGTCGACGTCCGCATCGGTCATGATGATGATGCTGTGATAACGCAGTTTGTCCGGGTTGTACTCGTCACGACCGATACCACAGCCAAGCGCGGTGATAAGCGTCGCCACTTCCTGAGAAGAGAGCATCTTATCGAAGCGCGCTTTCTCGACGTTGAGGATTTTACCCTTCAGCGGCAGAATCGCCTGGTTCTTGCGGTTACGCCCCTGCTTCGCAGAGCCGCCCGCGGAGTCCCCTTCCACCAGGTACAGTTCGGAAAGCGCCGGATCGCGTTCCTGGCAGTCTGCCAGTTTGCCCGGCAGGCCCGCTAAGTCGAGCGCACCTTTACGGCGGGTCATTTCACGCGCGCGACGCGCAGCTTCACGGGCACGGGCAGCATCGATAATTTTGCCAACTACGATTTTCGCGTCGGTTGGGTTTTCCAGCAGGTATTCTGCCAGCAGTTCGTTCATCTGCTGTTCAACCGCCGATTTCACCTCAGAAGAAACCAGTTTGTCTTTGGTCTGGGAGGAGAATTTCGGGTCCGGCACTTTCACGGAAACGACCGCAATCAGGCCTTCACGCGCATCGTCACCGGTGGCGCTGACTTTGGCTTTTTTGCTGTAGCCTTCTTTGTCCATGTAGGCGTTCAGGGTACGGGTCATCGCCGCACGGAAGCCTGCCAGGTGAGTACCGCCGTCACGCTGCGGAATGTTGTTGGTAAAGCAGTAGATGTTTTCCTGGAAGCCATCGTTCCACTGCAACGCCACTTCGACGCCAATACCGTCTTTTTCGGTGGAGAAGTAGAAGATATTCGGATGGATCGGCGTTTTGTTCTTGTTCAGATATTCAACGAACGCCTTGATGCCGCCTTCATAGTGGAAGTGGTCTTCTTTGCCGTCACGCTTGTCGCGCAGACGAATGGAAACGCCGGAGTTGAGGAACGACAACTCACGCAGACGTTTCGCCAGAATTTCATATTCGAACTCGGTCACATTGGTGAAGGTTTCGAGGCTGGGCCAGAAACGCACCATGGTGCCGGTTTTTTCAGTCTCGCCGGTAACCGCCAGCGGAGCCTGCGGTACACCGTGTTCGTAGATCTGACGGTGAATTTTACCCTCGCGCTGGATAACCAGCTCCAGTTTTTGCGACAGGGCGTTTACTACCGAAACACCAACGCCGTGCAGACCGCCGGACACTTTATAGGAGTTATCGTCAAATTTACCGCCTGCGTGCAGAACGGTCATGATCACTTCCGCCGCCGATACGCCCTCTTCCGGGTGAATACCGGTCGGAATGCCGCGCCCGTCATCCTGTACAGAGACAGAGTTATCGGCGTGAATGGTGACGATAATTTCTTTACAGTGACCCGCGAGCGCTTCGTCGATAGCGTTATCTACCACCTCGAATACCATGTGGTGCAGACCGGTGCCGTCATCCGTGTCGCCGATATACATACCCGGGCGCTTACGCACCGCATCCAGCCCTTTCAGGACTTTGATACTGGAGGAGTCATAAGAATTCGACATCAACGTTTCTCGCTCATTTATACTTGGGTTAATCCGTTATTTTACCCTTTTCCACGGTAAACATCTTCGAATTTTCGTCCGACATGTCTATAACGTGTTCAGCACTGATCGCGCTGACAAAGACCTGTGATTGCGTCGCTTTTAAGCGGCTGGCAAGCAGCCCGCGACGCTCATCATCAAGCTCAGAGGCAAAATCATCTATCAGGTAGAGACACCGCCGCCCGCTTTCACGGGTGAGGAACTCTCCTTGCGCCAGACGTAAGGCGCACATCAACAGCTTAAGCTGCCCACGCGATAAGGTATCTTCCACCGGCGCACCGTCGGCGCGAATGCGTAAGTCCGCTTTATGCGGGCCATGCGCGGTGTAGGTTAGCTGGCGATCGCGTTCAAAATTACGTTCCAGCACCTCAGCATATTCTGTCTCTTTCTCCCAGCCGCGCTGGAAAGAGAAAGTCAGAGAAAACTCAGGGAGAAATTGCTTACAAGTATCGGCCATATCAGCCGCGATACCGGCGCTATACTCCGCGCGCCAGGTGCTGATTTGCTCCGCCAGCGGGATCAGCTCTTTATCCCACGGGCGTAGCTGTTCGTAACGTGTCACCTGGCGCAGCGCCGCATTGCGCTGCTTGAGCAATCGCTTGAGATTGCTCCAGGCGGTGAAAAATCCGGGTTCGTTGTGAAAGCATCCCCAGTCGAGGAATGCTCTTCTGTATTTGGGGCCGCCGTTGAGTAAAGTAAACCCTTCTGGCGTTATCAACTGCATTGGCATCAGGTGCGCCAGTTCCGCGACCTTATGCCCGTCTGTACCGTCGATGCGGACTTTGCTGTCGCCCTGTTTGTCTTTGGTTAAGCCAATCGCTGTCTCGCGCTCTTCGCCCTGTAATCGCCCGTGGAGAACAAACGCCTCCTGCTCATGGCGAATGACGCGACCAATCTGCAAACTGCGAAACGCCCGACCATGGCCGAGCGTATAGATGGCTTCCAGCACGCTGGTTTTGCCACTGCCGTTGGCACCTACCAGAAAGTTAAAGCCGGGAGATAAGGCGAGATCCGCGGTTTCAATGTTGCGGAAATCGCGGATCAACAAGCGGGTGAGGGACATTACAGTCTCATTGGCATGACAACATAAGCCGCGCTCTGGCTGGCCGCATCTTCAATCTGCACGCTGGAAACCGAATCGGTCAGCATCATGCGGACGTTTTCGCATTTCAGCGCGTTCAGAACATCCAGCACATAACTGACGTTGAAGCCGATTTCCATCTCCGCACCGCTATAGGTAACGTCGAGGATCTCTTCCGCTTCTTCCTGTTCCGGGTTGTTGGCGGTGATTTTCAGCTGGTTTTCGCTGACATACAGGCGCACACCGCGGAATTTCTCGTTAGAGAGAATTGCCGCGCGAGCAAACGCCTGCTTGAGGAGATCGCAACCTGCTTCCAGATGTTTGTCCGGGTTCTTCGGCAGAACGCGGCGATAATCCGGGAAGCGACCATCCACCAGTTTGGAGGTGAAGATAAAGTCGCCAACGTGGGCGCGAATGTTGTTGCTGCCAATCTGCACGCGCAGCGGATTGTCGCCGCCGTCGAGCATACGCATCAGTTCAATCACGCCTTTACGCGGTACGATCACCGAATGGCTTGGCAAAGATTGACCAATTGGCATTGAACAGACTGCCAGACGGTGACCATCGGTCGCCACGGTGCGCAGTTCTTCACCTTCGGTTTCAAACAGCATACCGTTTAAGTAATAGCGAACATCCTGATGCGCCATCGAAAACTGGGTCGCTTCAATCAGACGCTTCATCGTCGCCTGCGGCAGGGTAAATTCGACTTCGCTCTGCCAGTCATCGAGGTTCGGGAAATCCGCCGCTGGCAGGGTAGACAGCGAAAAACGGCTACGCCCGGAGCGCACCAGCATCCGTTCACCTTCCAGCTGCACGGCAATTTCCGCGCCTTCAGGCAGACCACGGCAGATATCAAAGAATTTGCGCGCCGGAACGGTCGTCGCTCCTGGCTCGTGTGGCTGAACCAGCGCAACACGTGCCACCATTTCCATCTCGAGATCAGTACCGGTCAGCGACAACGTACCGTCAGCAACCTGTAACAGCAGATTACCGAGAATCGGTAGCGTAGGACGACCACCTAACGGACCGCTCACCTGTTGTAGCGGTTTTAATAAATGCTCACGTTCTACGGTAAATTTCATAGGTTTACGATGACAATGTTCTGATTAAATTTGAAAAATCTTCTTTGATATCGTGGCTCTCTTCACGCAGCTGCTCGATCTTCCGGCAGGCATGAAGCACCGTCGTGTGGTCACGCCCACCAAACGCATCGCCAATCTCTGGCAGACTGTGGTTAGTCAGCTCTTTCGCCAGCGCCATCGCCATCTGGCGCGGACGCGCCACCGAGCGGGATCGACGCTTGGAAAGGAGATCCGCGACTTTGATCTTGTAGTACTCCGCCACCGTCTTCTGAATATTGTCGATGGTGACCAGTTTTTCCTGCAATGCCAGCAAGTCGCGCAGCGCCTCACGCACGAAGTCGATGGTGATCGCCCGTCCGGTAAAGTTGGCGTTAGCAATAACGCGGTTCAGCGCCCCTTCCAGCTCACGTACGTTAGATCGTAGACGCTTGGCAATAAAGAACGCCACTTCGCCAGGCAAACGAATGTCATTTTCGTCGGCCTTTTTCATCAGGATCGCCACGCGGGTTTCCAGCTCTGGCGGTTCGATCGCCACAGTCAGTCCCCAACCGAAGCGGGATTTCAAACGATCCTCAACGCCGTTGATCTCTTTCGGATAGCGATCCGAGGTGAGAATGATCTGTTGATTACCTTCCAGCAGGGCGTTGAAGGTGTGGAAAAACTCTTCCTGAGATCGTTCTTTATTAGCAAAAAACTGAATATCGTCGATCAGCAGTGCATCTACGGAACGGTAGTAGCGTTTAAACTCTTCGATCGCGTTGTTTTGCAGGGCTTTAACCATGTCCTGAACAAAGCGCTCGGAGTGCATATAAACCACTTTGGCATTCGGCTTGCGCGCCATAATGCCGTTACCCACCGCATGCAGCAGGTGAGTTTTACCCAGACCCGTGCCGCCATAAAGGAACAACGGGTTATAGGCACCGCCAGGGTTATCCGCCACCTGGCGAGCCGCCGCGCGCGCCAGTTGGTTAGATTTACCTTCGACGAAGTTATCAAACGTGTGTTTGACGTTTACGTTAGAACGATAGGTCGGTTCTGCCGGGGCCGGGACGTTATCCCAACCTGAGCGCATAGAAGGCGCAGCAAGTTGCGGCTGCGTTTGCGCCACCTGTGCAGGGGCCGCGACGTTGCTCGTCACTGCCGCTTGTGGCGTTTGCGTCACCGGTTTGGTGCCGACTTCAAAACGCAGCTGTGGGGCATCCGCTCCGCAGAAACTGGTTAGCAGTCCATTGATATTATTAAGGTACTTGTCCCGTACCCAATCGAGGACAAAACGGTTTGGCGCGTACAGGGCCAGCGTGTTATCGCTCAGTTCCGCCTGCAATGGGCGTATCCACATACTGAATTCTGTGGCTGGTAACTCATCCTGCAATCGGGCAAGACACTGCTGCCAAAGCGAAAGTGACACGGCGGACTCCACTCGAACATAAAATCGATATCAAAGAAAAACAGAAACAATCATGATTGTTGGCACACGTCGACAAGACCCTGCATTAGCCGAAAAGCCCCTGCACAAAAGGGGTGACGTGCGAACCGCTATCTGCGGTTATTACCCGTTGCGGATCCGTGGATCGCGATCGGGACCGGGGATCATAGCCTAAACTGAGAAAGAGATCTTGTGTTTCTCAACAGATTCTTCCCGATTTATCCACAGGAAGGATCGAAACCGGGTAAGTGTAATCGATCCTGGGGAGAGTGAAGCACGATTTCCGCCGCATATTGGAAAAATTAATGAGCTATGCTGGTTTTGGGCGGAAACGATCTAACAAAGATCCTTCAGGATCCTTGCGCTTTACTGGCCAGGCCGTATAATCCCCCACCCGGCGCGTAATGCCCGTTTTCGTCACGCGTCTCAGCTTATTTTTTGTGCGACGAGGTGCGAGAAATAAGGAAAGAGAATTGACTCCGGAGTGTACAATTATTACAATCCGGCCTCTTTAATCACCCATGGCTTCGGTGTCCATCGTTTCATTTTTCGGCGGATATCCAATAAAGCCATTGAATTTATTCAAGTTTAGGTAGAAATCGCCATGAAACGCACTTTTCAACCGTCTGTACTGAAGCGCAACCGTTCTCACGGCTTCCGTGCTCGTATGGCTACTAAAAATGGTCGTCAGGTTCTGGCACGTCGTCGTGCTAAAGGCCGCGCTCGTCTGACCGTTTCTAAGTAATAAAGCTAACCCCTGAGTGGTTAAGCTCGCATTTCCCAGGGAGTTACGCTTGTTAACTCCCAGTCAATTCACATTCGTCTTCCAGCAGCCACAACGGGCTGGCACGCCGCAAATTACCATTCTCGGCCGCCTGAATTCGCTGGGGCATCCCCGCATCGGTCTTACAGTCGCCAAGAAAAACGTTCGACGCGCCCATGAACGCAATCGGATTAAACGTCTGACGCGTGAAAGCTTCCGTCTGCGCCAACATGAACTCCCGGCTATGGATTTCGTGGTGGTGGCGAAAAAAGGGGTTGCCGACCTCGATAACCGTGCTCTCTCGGAAGCGTTGGAAAAATTATGGCGCCGCCACTGTCGCCTGGCTCGCGGGTCCTGATAGCCCTCATTCGGGTCTATCAACGCCTGATTAGTCCGCTACTCGGGCCGCATTGTCGTTTCACTCCAACCTGTTCAAGCTACGGAATTGAGGCATTGCGCAGGTTTGGAGTGATAAAAGGCAGTTGGTTGACGGTGAAACGCGTATTAAAATGCCACCCTTTACACCCTGGTGGTGACGATCCCGTCCCGCCCGGACCATTTGATACCAGAGAACACTAACGATGGATTCGCAACGCAATCTTTTAGTCATCGCTTTGCTGTTCGTGTCTTTCATGATCTGGCAAGCCTGGGAGCAGGATAAAAACCCGCAACCTCAGGCCCAACAGACCACGCAGACAACGACCACCGCAGCGGGTAGCGCCGCCGACCAGGGCGTACCGGCCAGTGGCCAGGGGAAACTGATCTCGGTTAAGACCGACGTGCTTGATCTGACCATCAACACCCGTGGTGGTGATGTTGAGCAAGCTCTGCTGCCTGCTTACCCGAAAGAGCTGAACTCTACCCAGCCGTTCCAGCTGTTGGAAACTTCACCGCAGTTTATTTATCAGGCACAGAGCGGTCTGACCGGTCGTGATGGCCCGGATAACCCGGCTAACGGCCCGCGTCCGCTGTATAACGTTGAAAAAGACGCTTATGTGCTGGCTGAAGGTCAAAACGAACTGCAGGTGCCGATGACGTATACCGACGCGGCAGGCAACACGTTTACCAAAACGTTTGTCCTGAAACGTGGTGATTACGCTGTCAACGTCAACTACAACGTGCAGAACGCTGGCGAGAAACCGCTGGAAATCTCCTCGTTTGGTCAGTTGAAGCAATCCATCACTCTGCCACCGCATCTCGATACCGGAAGCAGCAACTTCGCACTGCACACCTTCCGTGGCGCGGCGTACTCCACGCCTGACGAGAAGTATGAGAAATACAAGTTCGATACCATTGCCGATAACGAAAACCTGAACATCTCTTCGAAAGGTGGTTGGGTGGCGATGCTGCAACAGTATTTCGCGACGGCGTGGATCCCGCATAACGACGGTACCAACAACTTCTATACCGCTAATCTGGGTAACGGCATCGCCGCTATCGGCTATAAATCTCAGCCGGTACTGGTTCAGCCTGGTCAGACTGGCGCGATGAACAGCACCCTGTGGGTTGGCCCGGAAATCCAGGACAAAATGGCAGCTGTTGCTCCGCACCTGGATCTGACCGTTGATTACGGTTGGTTGTGGTTCATCTCTCAGCCGCTGTTCAAACTGCTGAAATGGATCCATAGCTTTGTGGGTAACTGGGGCTTCTCCATTATCATCATCACCTTTATCGTTCGTGGCATCATGTACCCGCTGACCAAAGCGCAGTACACCTCCATGGCGAAGATGCGTATGTTGCAGCCGAAGATTCAGGCAATGCGTGAGCGTCTGGGCGATGACAAACAGCGTATCAGCCAGGAAATGATGGCGCTGTACAAAGCTGAGAAGGTTAACCCGCTGGGCGGCTGCTTCCCGCTGCTGATCCAGATGCCAATCTTCCTGGCGTTGTACTACATGCTGATGGGTTCCGTTGAACTGCGTCAGGCACCGTTTGCACTGTGGATCCACGACCTGTCGGCACAGGACCCGTACTACATCCTGCCGATCCTGATGGGCGTAACGATGTTCTTCATTCAGAAGATGTCGCCGACCACAGTGACCGACCCGATGCAGCAGAAGATCATGACCTTTATGCCGGTCATCTTCACCGTGTTCTTCCTGTGGTTCCCGTCAGGTCTGGTGCTGTACTATATCGTCAGCAACCTGGTAACCATTATTCAGCAGCAGCTGATTTACCGTGGTCTGGAAAAACGTGGCCTGCATAGCCGCGAGAAGAAAAAATCCTGATTCGGTGAGTTTTCGCTAAAATAAGGGCGGTCAGTTGACCGCCTTTTTTCTTTTCGTAGGGCGGATAAGCACCGCGCATCCGCCACACAAAGCAACAGGAACATCATGAGCGATAATGACACTATCGTAGCCCAGGCCACGCCTCCGGGACGTGGCGGTGTTGGCATCCTGCGCATCTCCGGCTTCAAAGCCCGTGAAGTTGCCGAAACCGTGCTGGGTAAACTGCCTAAGCCGCGCTACGCCGATTATCTTCCATTTAAAGACGCCGACGGCAGCGTGCTCGATCAGGGGATTGCGCTATGGTTCCCTGGCCCGAACTCGTTCACCGGCGAAGATGTGCTGGAACTGCAAGGTCATGGCGGTCCGGTGATCCTCGACCTGCTGTTAAAACGCATTCTGACCATTCCCGGCCTGCGGATTGCTCGCCCTGGTGAGTTTTCCGAACGCGCGTTTCTTAACGATAAACTCGACTTAGCCCAGGCCGAGGCGATTGCGGATCTTATCGACGCCAGTTCGGAACAGGCGGCCCGTTCGGCACTTAACTCGCTGCAAGGCGCATTCTCCGCACGGGTTAATCATCTGGTAGAAGCCCTCACCCACTTGCGCATTTACGTCGAAGCGGCAATTGATTTCCCCGATGAAGAGATCGATTTCCTCTCCGACGGAAAAATTGAAGCCCAGCTCAATGACGTTATTGCCGATCTTGATGCAGTGCGTGCTGAAGCACGTCAGGGTAGTTTGTTGCGCGAAGGGATGAAAGTGGTGATTGCCGGACGTCCTAACGCCGGTAAATCGAGCCTGTTAAACGCGCTGGCGGGGCGTGAAGCGGCAATCGTAACCGATATCGCCGGAACTACGCGTGACGTGCTGCGTGAGCATATCCACATTGACGGAATGCCGCTGCATATCATCGATACCGCCGGGCTACGTGAAGCCAGTGACGAAGTAGAACGTATTGGTATCGAGCGCGCGTGGCAGGAAATTGAACAGGCCGACCGCGTGCTGTTTATGGTCGATGGCACCACAACAGACGCCGTGGATCCGGCAGAGATCTGGCCGGAATTTATTGCCCGTCTGCCAGCGAAACTGCCGATCACCGTGGTGCGCAATAAAGCCGATATCACCGGCGAAACGCTGGGAATGAGTGAAGTGAACGGTCACGCGTTAATTCGTCTCTCGGCAAGGACTGGTGAAGGCGTGGACGTGCTGCGTAACCATCTCAAACAGAGCATGGGCTTTGACACCAACATGGAAGGCGGCTTCCTGGCGCGTCGTCGCCACCTACAGGCGCTGGAACAGGCAGCGGAGCATTTGCAGCAAGGTAAAGCGCAACTGTTAGGTGCCTGGGCGGGTGAACTGCTGGCGGAAGAGTTGCGCCTGGCGCAGCAGAACTTAAGCGAAATCACCGGGGAATTTACTTCAGACGACCTGCTGGGGCGGATTTTCTCCAGCTTCTGTATTGGTAAGTAACCGCGCTTACGAAGCCGTATTCTGACTGTCAGATGCGGCTTCGCTTCATTGTTAGCACTCCTGTTATTCCTCAACCCTTTTTTTAAACATTAAAATTCTTACGTAATTTATAATCTTAAAAAAAAGCATTTAATATTGCTCCCCGAACGATTGTGATTCGATTCACATTTAAACAATTTTAGAATAGACAAAATTCTTGAGTATTATACTGTAGCCTCGTGTCTTTCGAGGATAAGTGCATTATGAATATCTTACATATATGTGTGACCTCAAAATGGTTCAATATCGACAATAAGATTGTCGATCACCGCCCTTAATTTACCCTTCTGTAGCCATCACCAGAGCCAAACCGATTAGATTCAATGTGAACGATTAGTTTGCTATATCTTAATTTTGCCTTTTGCAAAGGCCATCTCTCGTTTATTTACTTATTTTAGTAAATGATGGTGCTTGTATATATACATGGCGAATTAATGGATATTGCAGATGTAATATTCACAGGGATCACTGTAATTAAAATAAATGAAGGATTATGTAATGGAAAACTTTAAACATCTCCCTGAACCGTTCCGCATTCGTGTTATTGAGCCAGTAAAACGTACTACTCGCGCTTATCGTGAAGAAGCAATTATTAAATCCGGTATGAACCCGTTCCTGCTGGATAGCGAAGATGTTTTTATCGATTTACTGACCGACAGCGGCACCGGGGCGGTGACGCAGAGTATGCAGGCCGCGATGATGCGCGGCGACGAAGCCTACAGCGGCAGCCGCAGCTACTATGCGTTAGCCGAGTCAGTGAAAAATATCTTTGGTTATCAATACACTATTCCGACTCACCAGGGCCGTGGCGCAGAGCAAATCTATATTCCGGTACTGATTAAAAAACGCGAGCAGGAAAAAGGCCTGGATCGCAGCAAAATGGTGGCATTCTCTAACTATTTCTTTGATACCACGCAGGGCCATAGCCAGATTAACGGCTGTACCGTGCGTAACGTCTATATCAAAGAAGCCTTCGATACGGGCGTGCGTTACGACTTTAAAGGCAACTTTGACCTCGAAGGATTAGAACGCGGTATTGAAGAAGTTGGCCCGAATAACGTGCCGTATATCGTTGCAACCATCACCAGTAACTCTGCAGGTGGTCAGCCGGTTTCACTGGCAAACTTAAAAGCGATGTACAGCATCGCGAAGAAATACGATATTCCGGTGGTAATGGACTCCGCACGCTTTGCTGAAAACGCCTATTTCATCAAGCAGCGTGAAGCAGAATATAAAGACTGGACCATCGAGCAGATCACCCGCGAAACCTACAAATATGCCGATATGCTGGCGATGTCCGCCAAGAAAGATGCGATGGTGCCGATGGGCGGCTTGCTGTGCATGAAAGACGACAGCTTCTTTGATGTGTACACCGAGTGCAGAACCCTTTGCGTGGTGCAGGAAGGCTTCCCGACATATGGCGGCCTGGAAGGCGGCGCGATGGAGCGTCTGGCGGTAGGTCTGTATGACGGCATGAATCTCGACTGGCTGGCTTATCGTATCGCGCAGGTACAGTATCTGGTCGATGGTCTGGAAGAGATTGGCGTTGTCTGCCAGCAGGCGGGCGGTCACGCGGCATTCGTTGATGCCGGTAAACTGCTGCCGCATATCCCGGCAGACCAGTTCCCGGCACAGGCGCTGGCGTGCGAGCTGTATAAAGTCGCCGGTATCCGTGCGGTAGAAATTGGCTCTTTCCTGTTAGGCCGCGATCCGAAAACCGGTAAACAACTGCCATGCCCGGCTGAACTGCTGCGTTTAACCATTCCGCGCGCAACATATACTCAAACACATATGGACTTCATTATTGAAGCCTTTAAACATGTGAAAGAGAACGCGGCGAATATTAAAGGATTAACCTTTACCTACGAACCAAAAGTATTGCGTCACTTCACCGCAAAACTGAAAGAAGTTTAATTAATACTACAGAGTGGCTATAAGGATGTTAGCCACTCTCTTACCCTACATCCTCAATAACAAAAATAGCCTTCCTCTAAAGGTGGCATCATGACTGATCAAGCTGAAAAAAAGCACTCTGCATTTTGGGGTGTTATGGTTATAGCAGGTACAGTAATTGGTGGAGGTATGTTTGCTTTACCTGTTGATCTTGCCGGTGCCTGGTTTTTCTGGGGTGCCTTTATCCTTATCATTGCCTGGTTTTCAATGCTTCATTCCGGGTTATTGTTATTAGAAGCAAATTTAAATTATCCTGTCGGCTCCAGTTTTAACACCATCACCAAAGATTTAATCGGTAACACCTGGAACATTATCAGCGGTATTACCGTTGCCTTCGTTCTCTATATCCTCACTTATGCCTATATCTCTGCTAATGGTGCGATCATTAGTGAAACGATATCAATGAATTTGGGCTATCACGCTAATCCACGTATTGTCGGGATCTGCACAGCCATTTTCGTTGCCAGCGTATTGTGGATAAGTTCGTTAGCCGCCAGTCGCATTACCTCATTGTTCCTCGGGCTGAAGATTATCTCCTTTGTGATCGTGTTTGGTTCTTTCTTCTTCCAGGTCGATTACTCCATCCTGCGCGATGCCACCAGCACCACTGCGGGAACGTCTTACTTCCCGTATATTTTTATGGCTTTGCCGGTGTGTCTGGCGTCATTTGGTTTCCACGGCAATATTCCCAGCCTGATTATTTGCTATGGAAAACGCAAAGATAAGTTAATCAAAAGCGTGGTATTTGGTTCGCTGCTGGCGCTGGTGATTTATCTCTTCTGGCTCTATTGCACGATGGGGAATATTCCGCGCGAAAGCTTTAAGGCGATAATCTCCTCAGGCGGCAACGTTGATTCGCTGGTGAAATCGTTCCTCGGCACCAAACAGCACGGCATTATCGAGTTTTGCCTGCTGGTGTTCTCCAACTTAGCTGTTGCCAGTTCGTTCTTTAGTGTCACGCTGGGGTTGTTCGATTATCTGGCGGACCTGTTTAAGATTGATAACTCCCACGGCGGGCGTTTCAAAACCGTGCTGTTAACCTTCCTGCCACCTGCGTTGTTGTATCTGATCTTCCCGAACGGCTTTATTTACGGGATCGGCGGTGCCGGGCTGTGCGCCACCATCTGGGCGGTCATTATTCCCGCAGTGCTTGCAATCAAAGCTCGCAAGAAGTTTCCCAATCAGATGTTCACGGTCTGGGGCGGCAATCTTATTCCGGCGATTGTCATTCTCTTTGGTATAACCGTAATTTTATGCTGGTTCGGTAACGTCTTTAACGTGTTACCTAAATTTGGCTGATCCCTTCAAGAAGCCAGCCATTTCGCTGGCTTCTTGCCTGTCAGGAAATCTCTTTTGTCCAAATGGCAACTCGCCTGATTCTCCTTCACCACGTATGCTTTGCGTCACCTTACTATCAGGACGCTTTAGCCCATGTCCCGCTTTTTAATTTGTAGTTTTGCCCTGGTTTTACTTTATCCCGCCGGGATTGATATGTACCTCGTTGGTTTACCGCGCATCGCCGCCGATCTCAATGCCAGCGAAGCGCAGTTGCATATTGCGTTCTCCGTATATCTGGCGGGGATGGCAGCTGCGATGTTATTTGCCGGTAAAGTGGCCGATCGTTCAGGGAGAAAGCCGGTCGCCATACCCGGCGCGGCGCTATTTATTATTGCCTCGGTGTTCTGTTCACTGGCTGAAACCAGCACGTTATTTCTTGCAGGCCGATTTCTACAGGGGTTGGGCGCAGGCTGTTGTTACGTAGTGGCGTTCGCCATTTTGCGCGACACGCTGGATGATCGACGTCGGGCTAAAGTGCTGTCATTACTCAACGGTATTACCTGCATCATTCCGGTGTTAGCGCCAGTGCTCGGACATCTGATTATGCTTAAATTCCCGTGGCAGAGTCTGTTCTGGGCGATGGCAATGATGGGCATCGCGGTACTGATGTTGTCTTTGTTTATTTTAAAAGAAACGCGCCCAGCGTCCCCCGCTGCTTCGGACAAACCACGAGAAAATAGCGAGTCGCTGCTTAATCGGTTTTTCCTCAGCCGTGTTGTTATCACCACCCTCAGCGTTTCGGTGATCCTCACTTTCGTCAATACATCGCCGGTATTGCTGATGGAAATCATGGGTTTTGAGCGCGGAGAATACGCCACCATTATGGCGTTGACCGCTGGCGTCAGCATGACCGTTTCATTCTCCACGCCATTTGCGCTGGGAATTTTTAAGCCACGTACGTTGATGATCACCTCGCAGGTGTTATTCCTTGCAGCGGGGATCACCCTTGCCGTTTCACCTTCCCATGCGGTTTCTCTGTTTGGTATCACGCTGATTTGCGCCGGTTTCTCGGTAGGTTTTGGCGTAGCGATGAGTCAGGCGTTAGGACCATTTTCATTACGCGCGGGCGTAGCCAGCTCGACCTTAGGTATTGCGCAGGTTTGCGGTTCGTCACTGTGGATTTGGCTGGCAGCGGTGGTTGGTATCGGCGCATGGAATATGCTGATCGGGATTCTGATTGCCTGTAGCATAGTGAGCCTGTTGCTGATTATGTTCGTCGCGCCTGGACGCCCCGTTGCCGCTCATGAAGAAATCCATCACCACGCTTGATCTCAATCTGCTGCTCTGTCTGCAACTGCTGATGCAGGAGCGCAGCGTGACCAAAGCGGCGAAGCGGATGAACGTGACCCCTTCAGCGGTGAGTAAGTCGCTGGCAAAGTTAAGAGCGTGGTTTGACGACCCGCTCTTTGTGAACTCACCGCTGGGCCTGTCGCCCACACCGCTAATGGTCAGCATGGAGCAAAATCTGGCGGAATGGATGCAAATGAGCAATCTGCTGCTGGATAAACCGCACCACCAGACACCGCGCGGCCTGAAGTTTGAGTTGGCGGCGGAATCGCCGCTGATGATGATCATGCTTAATGCGCTGTCGAAACGGATCTACCAACGTTACCCGCAGGCGACCATCAAACTACGTAACTGGGATTACGATTCCTTAGATGCCATTACTCGTGGTGAAGTGGATATTGGTTTTTCCGGTCGCGAAAGCCATCCTCGCTCGCGGGAGCTGTTAAGCTCGCTACCGTTAGCCATTGATTATGAAGTGCTGTTTAGTGATGTACCCTGCGTCTGGTTACGCAAAGATCATCCGGCACTGCATGAAACGTGGAATCTGGACACCTTTTTACGTTATCCGCATATCAGCATTTGCTGGGAACAGAGCGACACCTGGGCGCTGGACAATGTGTTACAGGAGCTGGGGCGCGAACGCACGATTGCTATGAGCCTGCCGGAATTTGAGCAGTCACTGTTTATGGCAGCGCAACCCGACAATCTGCTACTGGCGACCGCGCCGCGCTACTGTCAGTACTACAATCAACTCCATCAACTGCCGTTGGTTGCTCTTCCTCTCCCGTTTGACGAAAGCCAGCAAAAAAAGCTGGAAGTTCCTTTTACCCTGCTGTGGCATAAACGGAACAGCCATAATCCGAAGATCGTCTGGTTACGGGAAACCATTAAAAACCTTTACGCGTCGATGGCATAACCGAATCGTATGAAACGCGACCCAATTTCACAATAAAATGTAAAAAAGTTGTAATAAGCTTGTCTGAATCGAACTTTTAGCCGCTTTAGTCTGTCCATCATTCCAGTAAATGATTACTCTTATATTCATAATGGACCATTAAGCATGGAGCGAAAAATGGCGACTCACTTTGCCCGAGGGATTTTAACGGAAGGACATCTGATTTCTGTTCGTCTCCCCTCCCAGTGTCATCAAGAAGCCCGAAACATTCCCCCTCATCGTCAAAGCCGTTTTCTGGCGTCCAGAGGTTTACTCGCAGAACTGATGTTCATGCTGTATGGCATTGGCGAATTGCCGGAAATCGTCACCCTGCCGAAAGGTAAACCGGTTTTCAGTGATAAAAATTTGCCTTCGTTTTCTATTTCCTATGCCGGGAATATGGTTGGCGTGGCGTTAACAACCGAAGGTGAATGTGGCCTCGATATGGAACTACAGCGTGCGACGCGCGGGTTTCATAGCCCACACGCGCCCGATAACCACACCTTTTCCAGCAATGAATCGCTATGGATCAGTAAACAAAACGATCCTAACGAAGCGCGGGCGCAGCTCATCACGCTGCGCCGAAGCGTGCTAAAACTAACCGGTGATGTTTTGAATGACGATCCGCGCGATCTGCAGCTGCTGCCCATTGCCGGACGCCTGAAATGTGCTCATGTAAATCATGTAGAAGCGTTATGCGACGCGGAGGACGTGCTGGTGTGGTCCGTGGCGGTCACGCCCACGATTGAAAAGCTCAGTGTCTGGGAGTTAGATGGCAAACACGGCTGGAAAAGCCTGCCGGATATTCACAGCCGCGCCAACAATCCTACCAGCCGGATGATGCGTTTTGCCCAGCTCTCTACCATGAAGGCTTTTTCGCCAAATTGATAGACAACCACAGGAGTCATTATGTCTGAAAAATTGCAGGTGGTTACGTTACTGGGGAGCCTGCGCAAAGGCTCATTTAATGGCATGGTTGCACGTACCCTGCCGAAAATTGCTCCGGCAAGCATGGAAGTCAATGCGTTACCTTCCATTGCCGACATTCCCCTGTATGACGCTGACGTACAGCAGGAAGACGGTTTTCCAGCAGCGGTTGAAGCTCTGGCGGAACAGATCCGTCAGGCTGACGGTGTGGTGATCGTCACGCCGGAATATAACTACTCGGTACCAGGTGGGCTGAAAAATGCCATCGACTGGCTTTCCCGCCTGCCGGATCAACCGCTGGCCGGTAAACCTGTGTTGATTCAGACCAGCTCAATGGGCGTGATTGGCGGCGCGCGCTGTCAGTATCACCTGCGCCAGATTCTGGTTTTCCTCGATGCAATGGTGATGAACAAGCCGGAATTTATGGGCGGCGTGATTCAGAACAAAGTTGATCCGCAAACCGGAGAAGTGATTGATCAGGGTACGCTGGACCACCTGACCGGGCAATTGACCGCATTTGGTGAGTTTATTCAGCGAGTTAAGATCTAAATAAAAAACCCGCCAGCAATCATGCATGGCGGGGTTTTAATGCGCTATCGATTTTAATGGGCGTCGATAAAGACAATCTTCAGGATAAACAGCAGCGCAACGATGATTACGCACGGGCTAAGGTCACGCAGACGCCCGGTACCAATCTTCATCACGCAGTAGGAGATAAAGCCCAGCGCAATACCTTCGGTAATCGAAAAGCTGAACGGCATCATCACGGCGGTAATAAACGCCGGAACAGATTCAGTAAGATCCTGCCAGTTCACGCGAGCAAGACTTGAGGTCATCAACACGCCAACGTAAATCAGCGCACCAGCTGCAGCGTAGCCTGGCACCATCCCCGCCAGCGGCGACAGGAAGATAACCAGCAGGAACAGCAGACCGACAACGACTGCCGTCAGACCAGTACGACCACCAACGGAAACGCCGGAAGAGGACTCGATATACGCCGTAACAGAAGAAGTACCGATAAACGAACCGGTAACAGAAGAGATACTGTCGACATACAGCGCCTGCTTCATGCGCGGGAATTTCCCCTTCTCATCTGCCAGACCTGCTTTATCGGTCACACCAATCAGCGTACCGGAGGAGTCAAACAGGTTGACCAGCATGAAAGAGAAAATCACCCCAGCCAGGCCGAGGTTAAACGACCCGGCTAAATCTACATGACCCACGACAGTCATTACGCTCGGCGGCGCAGAAACGATGCCATTGTAGTGGACATCACCCAGCATCCAGCCCAGCAGCGTCGTCACCACGATGGAAACCAGCACCGCCGCGTGAATGTTGCGCGAGGCCAGAATGGCGATGATGAAGAAACCGAGGATCCCCAGCAGCACGCTGTGAGAAGTCAGATTACCGATGCTGACCAGCGTTTCCGGGTTAGCGACAATCACACCTGCGTTTTTCAGTCCCATCATACCAATGAACAGACCGATACCGCTGGTAATACCCACACGCAGACTCACCGGAATGTTGGCTATCATCCAGTAGCGAACGCGGAAAATCGTCAGTAACAGCAGACCTATCGCGCCCCAGAAGATTGCGCCCATCCCGACCTGCCACGGCAAGCCCATCGCCTGTACAACGACAAAAGCGAAGAACGCATTCAGGCCCATAGCGGGTGCCAGTGCAACTGGCAGGTTAGCAAACAGTCCCATCATAATACTGCCGAATGCAGCAATCAGACAGGTAGTGACGAAGACGGCGCTGGTATCCATGCCAGCAACGCCAAGAATTTGCGGGTTAACAAAAACGATGTAAACCATCGTCAGGAAGGTGGTAAAACCAGCGATCACTTCGGTCCGTGCCGTCGTGCCATGATCGCGCAGTTTAAACACGCGTTCCAGCATCCCCTGGCCAGAAGCCTGGGTTGTGTGTTGTTGACTCATTATCTATTTCCGAACAAGGAGGGAAAATCCGTCGCTATCGTATACCAAAATGAGACAATATGGACGGCTGAAGATAACTTTTTTCATTGTATTTGCTTATACGGCAACGATTGCGTCATGCGAATTGGCATGACGAAAACGTTAAACTAACGATAAAGGAAAGACATGTCCCAGATAGAAGCGGTATTTTTCGACTGCGACGGTACGCTGGTCGATAGCGAGGTCATTTGCTCTCGCGCCTATGTCACGATGTTCAGGGAATTTGGCATTAACGTTGACCTGGAGGAGATTTTTACCCGTTTTAAAGGCGTAAAACTCTACGAAATCATCGACATCATCAGTAAAGAACAGGGCGTGACGATGGTCCAGGCCGATGCCGAGCACGTTTACCGCGCAGAAGTAGCACGTCTGTTTGATACCGAACTTGCGGACATCGCAGGAGCGAACGAATTGCTGGCGAGCATTAACGTGCCGATGTGCGTCGTCTCTAACGGTCCGGTCAGCAAAATGCAGCATTCGCTGGGTAAGCTCAACATGCTGCACTACTTCCCGGAAAAACTGTTCAGCGGCTACGATATCCAGCGTTGGAAGCCCGACCCGGCGTTAATGTTCCATGCGGCAAAAGCGATGAATGTGAACGTTGAAAACTGCATTCTGGTCGATGACTCCAGCGCCGGTGCGCAATCAGGGATAGATGCCGGAATGGAAGTGTTTTACTTCTGCGCTGACCCGCACAATAAACCGATCGTTCATCCGAAAGTCACCACCTTTACCGAGCTGGGGCAGCTGCCTGTGCTCTGGAAGGCACGCGGCTGGAATATAGCGCGATAATCGTCTCCTTACTTCAACGCTTACACATCAGTCACGCTGGTTTGAGATAAAGAATACCAGGTGTCTGATGAGTAAGCGTCTATTCCCTATGAATAATTTATGTCGTTATTCGTCCTGTCATCCACCCTCTGCATAGTTAAGCCTGGGTTATATTTTTTACAATATCGGGATACCGTTCGAACCATTCCAGAATATTAAGCATCGCGTTACTGAGATTTTTATCAATTTTATATTGATTCTCGCGTCTATGATTTTGAACAATATTAAGCTTAGAACGTATCTTATCGTCACACTCAGCAATTTTATCATTTAACACCTTTACTTCACCCTGTACTTCTTTACTATTCCACTTGTCCCTTTTGTTATCAAACAAAGTCCTTTTATCATCTACTGATTTATCACGACTTATGGTTAACTCTTTAATTTCTCGCAATAAGTCATCGTAATCTTTAATGGAAGCTCTTATTTGCTGATAGTTTTTTAATAAATCCTGCCTGTTAATTGAAAATGCACTGGATAAATATTGAAAATCGCGAGCAAACTTATTTAGCCTTGAGTCGTAATCTGTCTTAAAAGATTTTATATGTTCCAGTTGGTTTGATAGCGCTTCAATTTGTTTTTCTTCAACACCTTCAAAAATGGGTGCAAGTTCCTTATAATCAAATGTTACATTTGTAGCAGATTTTTTATGAGACTCCTTTATTTGCTTTTGGACATATTCTTTTGGATTCTCAGTAAGTATTGTTCCATCTGGCGGCGGAATCATTTTATTTATTATAGATTCAACAAACTTAATCCGGTCACTTTCTATCATATTGTTAATGATATTTTGTGCATTTTCCTGCATATCTTTAAAAATAAAAAACTCAACCCTACTATTATCAAAATGATATTTTCGCTCGTACGATTTATTTTCACCATAAAGTGTAGACAGAAACGACTCTAACTCTAAAAATGCGTTTCTATATTTTTTATTAGCCTTTGACTCGGAATTATAAAAATTTATCATATCGATATTGATAGCACTTACCTTTTTTAAGAAATCAGGTATCTGTTCTTTACTTATAGCTCCGTCCAAATCCATATAAGTGTATTCTCGCGCTGTAAGACCATTTATTGAATAATTTGTATTTGGATCAATAGCACAGTCTTTGCACCTATCTCCACTGTAATAACAGCCTAAACTTGCCCCAATTAAATTACTATTTTTAAAGAAAACATTATTGTTCTCTGTATTGTTCTTGCTAAATGAAGAGTTAATTCCTTTCTTTATATTATCTATACATTTCGAAAAATTATCATCTAACCTAAGATTTCTCGATCTTCTTTCAATATAATCAGAAAAATACTCATCGGGGTTAAACATATATTTATCTGAACCATCTTCACTAAGACCACTGTTTATTTTAACATGCTTCAAATTACAATTATAAAAGACAGTTCCGGTATCCTGCTCCCTTGTATCATCATAGTTAGACTTGTTGAACGAATTTGCTAAAAAATCCATTCTATGAGCATCAAGCCCTGCTATATTACAGTTATAAAAATGACTTAAAAGTATACTCGAATCTGGACAATATCCACCCTGAATTATGCAATCATGAACAAAAGACTGCATAAAAAGATAAGAACCTAATTTTTCATTAATACTTACAGGTTGTGTAACGTTGTAGACTTTAGACGTCTCACATCTATAATTTTCAATTTTGCATTTAGAAATAAAACAACCTTTAAACATACCTATTATTGGTTTATTGTTTTCGGACCCCACAGTATTATTAACAGGCTCATAAAGCTGTATATTGTTGAATTGACAATCCTCGAAATAACAATTTTCAAAAACCGGACCTTCAAGGTTAGGACTGTTTATCACTCCTGAAAAAATTACATTTTTAAAACTACAATATTTTAATGAATTTAAAACATCTTTAGATAACGAAGATAAATTAATTGTTGTATTATTAATGGGAATTTTATTTTTAATCATCGTCGTAAGTTTTACAGAATAATCATCAAACGTTAATCTCTTCAAGGGAGAATTATCAAAATATGAATCATAAAGATAATTATCAAGCGTTAATCTCTCTGAAGAAACCTGTTTCTTTTCGTCATCATTCGGAGTCGCCCCCGTGTAGAGATTAAAGGTTCTACTCACAATAACTTCATTATTTTTATTTGTGGTGAAGTCTGTCTTAGTACTAAATCGCCATTGTTGTTCTATTTTTGCCAGAGATTTAATCTTATCGAACACCTCAGCTTTATTATCAACTTTCGTGACAAATTCGTAAATTAAGCCTTTAACTTCTTTAATATGAGAGCCGGGAAAAAGATCGCGGACAAACTCCCACAGCGTACGTTTTTTAAATAAATCCCCTTTGCCATCAAGAATATTTTCAATATCCTTCGAGTTTACATTATATTTCTTATTATTAATACTTACAGCAATTTTATCAGAATAGCCTTTATAATAAACCCTCTCCTTATTCATTGCTTCTAAAAAAGGATTAGTATTAACAAAAACATCTGGTTTTAATTTAACGGCCATAAACCCTCCGGCGTGCAATATTGAGTTGTTTTGTTTGAAAAACAATAACTTCTATGTTATTAATTAACTGTACTGCTAGTTAGGTTAGCAACAAGTATTACTTATATTACCGCTGAATACTGTAAAAAATAGCTCATTATTTCCATTTTAACCCAGGGTGTTTACCCTGGATTTGAAATTTTTAGTGGGTTAACGGCACATTCCACGGGTTAACCACAACATCAGAAAATGAGCGTTTTTTTATAGCTGCTTTTATTGTCGAGGTTAAAATAAAGAGATTTTATTAAATTTTATCAAGGTGATTTATGGATAATCTTATTGGCACACCACCAAACTACGTAGTTCCCCATAAGTATATAGACATGGAGCAAATGGAATATTTATGTCATCTCAAACGTTTTTCTAAATCACCTGACGATTTTTTGATAACTGGTCAGAGAGAGGACCTTTTTACATATAAATATATTTTAGATGGCTCATTTTCAAATTTACAGCATTTATTTCCCAAAGGACAACTACAGAAGATACAACAGCGATTAAGTTCTCTTATGTATAAAAACAAGTTTCATTGTTTTCATGTTTTTTTATTAAAACTATGCTCAATTGAGAGTATTCCAGTCCCAAATTCCGATTACGCCATCTTTGATGACGAAATGCCATTTACATTAACTGATGAACAGATCAAAAATATTTCTTTTTTAAACGCATATCACATAGAAAAGAAAGGAAACCACGACATTGTTACATTTGATTTTATGAGTGCTGATCACCACCATAATTTTAGCACAACCATAGCTTTAACAAATGATAGTTTCCATATATCTTCAATAAACAACCATAATGCACAGGTTATATTCGATGAAAACTTCCATTTATATCCCAATGAATTACCAGAATCATCACAGTGGTGTTATCAGTTAATAAAAAACATGATTTCTTTATATTGCAGATACAATAACAACTTCAAAATCAAAAAAACGTGTTCTTTTGATTTTAAAGATAAATCTTTTTGTCATTCCAGGTTGCAATATATAACGTTTATTGCATGTTTATTTTCACATGCCAACATGAAATGTTCGACATTTCATGATGTTAATCTGGATATGTGTGAGATAAAGAATTGCAATTTTGACAATTCAGAAATGAATTTTATTTCATGCGTCGGGACAAATTTTAGCGGTTCTACATTTAATAATGTAAAAACAACAACAGCGCAACTAATTAAGACACCGACAAAGTGGACGAATAATATTCTAAATTATTGGTTCTCCAGTTGTAATAACCGTAATATCATCTTCACACTTAATACAATATCTGATAGAGATATAAAATTAAAAGGTGTCAAGGATATATTATTATCATTGGTTGACCAAAAAGCTAATATTTATAGTGTAAGGCAAGATCTTCTGGATTTTCTTAATAGTGATTTATATAAAAATGATAGCGAGATTCTTTCTTATAAAGAATCAATAATGTTGTTTTGTGCTGAATAGCCGAAAATAGATGATTCAGATTAACTACCGCACTCTATGTTGTGTTTATATCCATGTCAGGAAACAGGTCATTTGCGAATCCTGACACCAGACTATGACTGTCGCCCAGGGATAGTCCACAACCGCTGGAAGCAGTCTCATTTCAGCAGGATAAAACCGTAGAGTGCGATTGCGATGAATAATAAATACAGACTTATTATTCCAGTCTGTTTTATTGCGTTGAATCATTCAACTGACCCAGTTAGTAAAATGCACCATTCACTCGGAAAACTCAACATATTGCACTATTATACGCCGTCTGGAAAGGGCGTAGCAGTGATATAACAATTTAATCGTCTCCCAACGTCAACGCTTACACATCAACTACACTGGTTTAATTAAAGTACACCAGATTTCTGATGCGTAAGCGTCTTTTCGTATAACCTCATTATCATAGGAACGACTTGATCCGTTTATTTATATGCCATGTTATTAAGTATCAGTTTTCTTAATAGCTTCCACCATAAGTTGATTTTCTTTTAGCCAACGACTGATATTTTGAACTACATCATTAAGTGTATTTTCTTGTTCATACTCTTTCTCCAATCTCTCTGTTTCATCCTTAAGCTTTACAATCTCTTTATCTATTGTTGCTTTTTCGTCATCTATTTTATTTAGTGTTTCATTAATCTTACGAATTTTGGCTGCATCTTTTTTATCTTCTTTATTTAACATACCGCTCTCCTCACTCAATTCAACCTTAGTTTTGACTAGATTATTTCTTAGCATAAAAAGGGCGGCTTCTTTTTGTTTTTTAACAGTATAATTTTCTTTATTATAGCTATTGTTTTTCTCAATTACCCTCCGTAAATATTGCTCAATGCCAGAGAATAAATCGACTTCATCATCTGCATATTTTGATACTTCTCTATAATCCCTGTAATTTATTTTCGTTCTTTCCTTAAATTTATTCAACGCTAAAAAAATATTTTGCATTTTATTAAAACTTTCAAAATCATCATCTTTATGATTTTCATTATATTCTTTGTAAATATCGCGCAAATCATTAAAATTAAAGTGGAAGTAAAATGTTTTGCTGTTTGAAATAGCAGAGCGATTTATTTTTAAATAGTTACGCTCATCGTAAGGTCTTTGCCAAAAGAATCCAGTATAGAGCTTATGCATGAAATTCACTTTATCAATATCTATTTCATTGGCTATATCTTTTTCTCTATTGAACAAAACTTTTAATATAATATATTGTATAGCTTCACCATTAAGTTGATATTTTTTTCCTTCATCATCAAGATTGAAGCTACCCAGCTTAACCAACAAAGATTGTAAATATAATAGTTTATTTGTGTGATTATTTATCACATTATCGCCATGGTTATCAAAATCTTCTATCCGTGAATTAATTTCCATTAACTTTTCCATGAAAGGTGAAATGTCATTTTCAGCTATAGCTCCTTTCATGTCCATATAAACAGGAATACTAATTTGGGTGTTCGCAGCAAGATTACCACTTAACCAAGTGGTTGAAGGATCAATAGCACAATCATTCAAGGTAATTCCATTGATTGACTCGCCCAAACAAGTTTCAAGTAAATTGCAATTACTAAGTTTTAAATATTTTTCTATATCACCAGCAACGTATTTATCATTTATATAATGACAATCACTCATATTAGGGAAAATATTAATGTAGATAAGGTCAGAAATGCGTTTATCCAGATTAAGTTTACCTCCATCCTTTTTGAAATATTCTCTGGGATCAAAATCCAGTAAATCTTTGCGAATTCCATTTCGCTTGCATGTCATATCAGCGGAGCTAAAATCACAATTATAAAAATGATTATCATATTTATATTCACGTCTATAATCGTGATAAAACGAAGTCCCTATGAAATCCATTTCAGCACCATTAAGCTTTGCTATTTTACAACATAACAAACTGCTTGCAATAACACTTGCATTTTTACACACTCCATCCTGAAGAGCACATTTATATACAAATGACTGCATAAACAGATATGCACCAACCGGCTTACCCACATTGGGATCTTGGTTTACAGAGTATATTTTTGATGTGTCTATGTTAAAGTTTTTTATTTCACATTGATACAGAAAACACCCTTTAAACACGCCGTAAATAGGTATTTCATTATTTATTTTTACTCGACGCCTGGAGCTAACAAGTGACACATTCTCAAATTTACAGCCCTCAAAAAAACAATTTTCAAATACTGAACCATTAAGATTTTCGTAAGATATATCACCAGTGAATGTCACATTTTTAAAGTTACAATATTTTAAAGATGCCAGGGCTTCTTTTTCCAGTGCAGATAAATCAATTGTGATATTTTCAAAGGGGATTTTATTTTTTAAATATACGCTAAGCTTTTCATTATCATTTGGGAACTGCATTTTCAGCATCCCTGATTGAAAAGCCTTCTGATCAAAATGAATATCATGCTTATAAATATCCAAGCTGAGTTCTTCTGAAAATAAAGAACGCATTGTGTTTTTTTCAGCATCATTATGATGATCTTGCGCATTAATATTTATATTAAATACTCTACTAACAATAATGTCTTTATTTTCATCTACAGTAAATTCTGTAGTCGCATTAAAACGCCATTGTTGATCTTGATCGGCGAGAGATTTAATTCTATTAAACATCTCAACTTTATCACCAGTTTCCGTCACAAAATCTACAATGGCTTGCTTAGCCTCCTTAATATGATACATGGGAAAAAGATCGAGTATAAATTCCCAAAGACTTCGTTTAAGAAAAGATTGACTATCACCACCTAAAATGTTTGTTATATCTTTATGAGTAACTGAATACTTATCCACATCATCAAGAAACAAATCAATTTTTCCTGAATATTTTTTCGTTCTATTTTTTTCATTCAGATTTTCATCTGGCATTTTAGTCAGAGTAGCAAATTTATCTGTAACTGTACTATATGATGATATAGCCATAATCATTTCTCCTGAACACAATATTTATTCGCCCGAGCACAACACATTGCCGATTTATCTAAAAAAAAGAACACTTTGGTGTTGTTTTGATACGATTATGACTAAACCACCTATGAATACTGTAAAAAATCGCTCATTTTTTATGTTTCGATATAGGGCTTTTACCCTGGTTTATGTTTTTTTTCCATTTTCTGTGCAGGTAGCGATATAAATAAAAAGAATAACAAAAATGTTTTTATAGCGGGGCACTACATTAAAAGTAAAAATAATTCAAATGAAATAATGTATATGCAATGTACTGGTGAGAGTTTCGAGGTGAGTTTGTGTGGCAATATTTCAGGGAGAAAGTGTATCAGCCCGGTAACTATGTATGACCGGGCTGATTGCCAGATGCGGCAAAAAGCTTTATCTGGCCTGGAGTTAGCCTACTCTTTCGGGTCTTTTCCCGCCAGCAGTTTATCCAGCTCATCGCCACCGACGTGACGGAAATCCTGCCCCTTCACGTAGTAGAAGATAAACTCACAAATATTCTGGCAGCGGTCGCCAATACGTTCGATAGAACGCGCGCAGAACAGCGCGGTAAGTACGCTCGGAATGGTACGCGAATCTTCCATCATGTAGGTCATCAGTTGACGAACAATACCTTCGTACTCCTGATCGACTTTTTTATCTTCACGATAAATACGTACCGCTTCGTCAATGTCCATCCGCGCGAACGCGTCCAGCACGTCGTGCAGCATCTGGATGGTATGACGGCCCAGCGACTCCAGACTTACCAGCAACGGCTGATGCTGCTGGGAGAATTTCTCCAGCGCAGTACGGCAGATTTTGTCCGCCACGTCGCCAATACGCTCCAGTTCGGCAATGGTTTTACTGATCACCATAACCAGTCGCAGGTCGCTCGCCGTCGGCTGACGTTTGGCGATAATGCGCACGCAGGCTTCATCGATCGCCACTTCCATCATGTTGACGTTCTTGTCGCCTTCGATCACGCGCTTCGCCAGATCGCTGTCCTGGTTATGCATCGCGGTGATTGCATCAGAAAGCTGCTGCTCCACCATGCCGCCCATGGTCATCACCTGCGTGCGGATACTTTCCAGTTCGGCGTTGAACTGGCCGGAAATATGTTTATTAAGATTGAGACTGTCCATAACGCACTCCTGAATCAACCGTAACGACCGGTGATGTAGTCTTCTGTTTGTTTCTTCGCTGGCTTGGTGAACAGATCGTCCGTGTTGCTGAACTCAATCAATTCGCCCAGGTACATAAACGCCGTGTGGTCGGAACAACGCGCAGCCTGCTGCATGTTGTGGGTGACGATCACCACGGTGTAATCCTGCTTCAGTTCGGTGATCAGCTCTTCAATACGCCCGGTAGAGATAGGGTCGAGCGCCGAACACGGTTCGTCGAGCAGCAGCACTTCCGGGCGAATGGCGATACCACGCGCAATACACAGACGCTGTTGCTGACCACCAGAGAGAGAGTAACCGCTCTGGTGCAATTTATCTTTGGTTTCGTTCCACAATGCGGCTTTGGTCAATGCCCACTGCACGCGCTCGTCCATGTCGGCACGGGAGAGCTTCTCAAACAGACGAACGCCAAAAGCGATGTTGTCGTAGATGGACATCGGAAACGGCGTCGGTTTCTGGAACACCATGCCCACTTTCGCACGCAGCAGTGCGATATCCTGAGAGTTGGTCAGGATGTTGTCGCCATCAAGCAGAATTTCACCTTCCGCACGCTGCTCCGGGTACAGTTCAAACATTTTGTTGAAGGTACGCAGCAGCGTCGATTTACCGCAGCCGGACGGCCCGATAAACGCCGTTACCTGGTTTTTAGCGATATCCAGGTTGATGTTTTTCAGGGCATGGAATTTGCCGTAGTAGAAGTTCAAATTACGAACCTGAATTTTACTCGGGGCAGTTTCAACCATACTCATTGCAATCTTTTCCTCATCGTGCCTGATGCACTTCGCTAATCAGGCTTACCGTAGGCCGGATCAGGCGTTCACGCCGCATCCGGCAAAGTGTTAACCGTGTTTATTCTTCGCAAAAACAACGCGCGCCAGAATGTTCAGCAGCAGTACGCACAGGGTAATGATCAATACCCCGGCCCAGGCCAGTTGCTGCCATTCCGCAAACGGGCTCATCGCAAACTTAAAGATCGTTACCGGCAGGTTGGCGATCGGTTGCATCATGTCCGTGCTCCAGAACTGGTTGGAGAGCGCGGTAAACAGCAGCGGCGCGGTTTCACCAGCAATACGGGCAATCGCCAGCAGGATACCGGTCATGATCCCGGACACCGACGCTTTCAGCGTAATCGCGAAGATCATCTTCCACTTCGGTGTACCCAGCGCATAAGCCGCTTCACGCAGGCTGTCCGGCACCAGTTTCAGCATGTTCTCGGTGGTGCGGATAACAATCGGTACCTGCAACAGCGCCAGGGCAATCACACCCGCCCAACCGGAGAAGTGCTCCATCTGCGCCACCACAATGGTGTAAACAAACAGACCAACCACAATCGACGGCGCAGAGAGCAGAATGTCGTTAATGAAGCGAATCACTTCTGCCAGCCAGGATTTACGACCATATTCAGCCAGATAAATCCCCGCCATAATGCCCAGCGGCGTACCGAATACCGTGGCCCACAAAATTAACAGCCCGCTACCCGCCAGAGCGTTCGCCAGACCACCACCTTCCGTATTGGGCGGCGGCGTCATTTCAGTGAACAGCGCCAGCGACATACCGTCGATACCGCGAGTGATGGTGGACATTAAAATCCAGATCAGCCAGAACAGGCCGAAGGCCATCGTCGCCATCGAGAGCGTCAGCGCAATACGGTTTTTGAGGCGGCGACGCGCCTGCATTTTGCGGCGAGATTCAGCCAGCGCCGCAGTGGTTTGCATTTCAACCATAGCCATTAGCGTGCCCCCTCATTCTTAGCCAGGCGCATAATCATAAACTTCGATGCGGCGAGGACGATGAAGGTAATCACAAACAGGATCAGGCCCAGTTCCATCAGTGCGGCAACGTGCAGACCGGATTCCGCTTCCGCAAATTCGTTCGCCAGTGCAGAGGTGATACTGTTGCCCGGCATATACAGCGAGGCGCTGTCGAGCTGGTAGGTGTTACCGATGATAAAGGTCACCGCCATGGTTTCACCGAGCGCGCGGCCCAGCCCCAGCATGATGCCGCCGATAACACCATTTTTGGTGAACGGAAGAACGATACGCCAGATAACTTCCCAGGTGGTGCAGCCAATACCGTAGGCCGACTCTTTCATCATCACCGGGGTTTGTTCGAACACATCGCGCATTACCGCCGCAATGTACGGAATAATCATGATGGCGAGGATCACGCCTGCCGCGAGGATACCGATACCAAATGCAGGGCCAGAGAACAGCGCGCCAACAATCGGAATATTCGACATGATATTGCCGACCGGCTCCTGGAAGTAAACGGCGAACAGCGGCGCAAAGATAAACAGGCCCCACATGCCGTAAACGATACTTGGAATGGCTGCCAGCAGCTCAATGGCGATACCCAGCGGGCGTTTCAGCCAGCCGGGCGCAAGCTCAGTCAGGAACAGGGCGATACCGAAACTCACCGGGACGGCGATCAGCAGCGCGATAAACGAAGTCACCAGCGTACCGTAGATCGGCACCAACGCCCCGTAGATATCGTTCGGTGCATCCCACTCTTTGGTCCACAGGAAAGCCAGACCAAATTTCTGAATGCTCGGCCAGGAGGAGATGATCAGAGAGACAATAATGCCACCCAACATCAATAGCACAATCAGCGCCGCCAGTTTTACCAGCACGCTGAAAATTATGTCGCCCTTTTTACCCGGTGGGTTAAAAGCAGGCTTGGTTGCAGCCATAAGTTACTCTTCAGTTAAACGCGTTTACAAAGTCATTTTGTAATGCCGGATAAGCCGTTAATGCCTTATCCGGCCTGGAGTTTTATTAGTACAGCGGCTTACCGCTACTGTCTTTAATATTGGTCTTCCACGCAGCGCGAACCTGTTCAACTACGCTATCCGGCAGGCTGGCGTAATCCAGGTCGTTCGCCTGTTTAGCCCCGGTTTTGTACGCCCAGTCGAAGAATTTCAGCACTTCTGTGCCTTGTTCTGGTTTCTTCTGATCTTTGTGGATCAGAATGAACGTGGTAGAGGTAATAGGCCATGCATCTTCGCCTTTCTGGTTGGTCAGATCCTGAGCGAAGGTTTTGCTCCAGTCTGCGCCTTTTGCTGCATTAGCGAAGTTTTCTTCGGTCGGACTAACCGGTTTACCATCAGCGGAGATCAGTTTGGTATACGCCAGGTTGTTCTGCTTCGCGTAAGCATATTCAACGTAACCAATTGCACCCGGCAGACGCTGAACGAACGCGGCGATACCGTCGTTACCTTTACCGCCCAGACCGATCGGCCATTTTACGGTAGAGCCAGTACCAACGTTGTTTTTCCACTCTTCGTTCACTTTCGCCAGGTAGCTGGTGAAGACGAAGGAAGTCCCGGAGCCATCAGCGCGGCGTACTACAGCAATGTTCTGTGAAGGCAGTTTCAGACCCGGATTCAGTTTGGCGATGGCTTCATCATCCCACTTCTTGATTTTGCCCAGGTAGATGTCGCCGAGGGTTTTACCATCCAGCACCAGTTCGCCAGACTTCAGCCCCGGAATGTTAACCGCCAGCACCACGCCGCCAATCACGGTCGGGAACTGGAACAAGCCTTCCTGAGCCAGTTTTTCGTCAGACAGCGGCGCGTCAGAGGCACCAAAATCAACGGTATTGGCGATAATCTGTTTTACGCCACCGGAAGAACCGATACCCTGGTAGTTAACTTTATTACCGGTTTCTTTCTGGTAAGTGTCAGCCCATTTGGCATACACCGGCGCAGGGAAGGTTGCACCTGCACCTGTCAGGCTTGCTTCTGCAAACACAGAGAAAGCGCTCATCGATAAGGTCGCGGCGAAAACAGTTGCGACGGTGGTACGCATAACTTTCATAATGTCTCCTGGGAGGATTCATAAAGCATTTTTTGTTGGCTACGAGAAGCAAAATAGGACAAACAGGTGACAGTTATATGTAAGGTTTATGACAGTTTTATGACAGAAAGAGAAAGTCTTCCGTCTGATTTAAATAAGCGTTGATATTCAGTTAATTACAAATATTAATAACGAAAAGATGACAGAAAAATTTTCATTCTGTGACAGAGAAAAAGTAGCCGAAGATGACGGTTTGTCACATGGAGTTGGCAGGATGTTTGATTAAAAACATAACAGGAAGAAAAATGCCCCGCTTACGCAGGGCATCCATTTATTACTCAACCGTAACCGATTTTGCCAGGTTACGCGGCTGGTCAACGTCGGTGCCTTTGATCAGCGCGACGTGGTAAGCCAGTAGCTGCAGCGGAACGGTGTAGAAAATCGGTGCAATCACCTCTTCCACATGCGGCATCTCGATGATGTGCATGTTATCGCTCCCCACAAAACCAGCATCCTGATCGGCGAAGACATACAACTGACCGCCACGCGCGCGAACTTCTTCAATGTTGGATTTCAGTTTTTCCAGCAATTCGTTGTTCGGTGCAACAACAATAACCGGCATATCGGCGTCAATCAGCGCCAGCGGACCGTGTTTCAGTTCGCCTGCAGCGTAGGCTTCAGCGTGAATGTAAGAGATCTCTTTCAGCTTCAATGCGCCTTCCAGCGCGATTGGGTACTGATCGCCACGGCCCAGGAACAGCGCGTGATGTTTGTCAGAGAAATCTTCTGCCAGAGCTTCAATGCGTTTGTCCTGAGACAGCATCTGCTCAATACGGCTCGGCAGCGCCTGCAGACCATGCACGATGTCATGCTCAATGGAGGCATCCAGACCTTTCAGTCGAGACAGTTTTGCCACCAGCATTAGCAGCACGGTGAGCTGGGTGGTAAATGCTTTGGTGGAGGCCACACCAATTTCCGTACCGGCGTTAGTCATCAGCGCCAGATCGGATTCGCGCACCAGAGAAGAACCCGGAACGTTACAGATTGCCAGTGAACCAAGGTAACCCAGCTCTTTCGACAGACGCAGGCCAGCCAGGGTATCCGCGGTTTCGCCAGACTGTGACAAGGTGATCATCAGGCTGTTACGACGCACGGCAGATTTACGATAGCGGAATTCAGAGGCGATTTCGACGTCGCACGGAATACCTGCCAGCGATTCAAACCAGTAGCGGGAAACCATACCGGAGTTATAAGAAGTACCACAGGCGAGGATCTGAATATGCTCAACCTTCGACAGCAGTTCGTCGGCGTTCGGTCTCAGCTCGCTTAAATCAACCTGACCGTGGCTGATGCGCCCGGTAAGGGTGTTTTTGATCGCGTTTGGCTGTTCGTAGATCTCTTTCTGCATGTAGTGACGGTAAATACCTTTATCGCCCGCGTCATATTGCAGATTGGATTCAATATCCTGACGTTTTACTTCCGCGCCAGTTTTATCGAAGATGTTTACCGAACGGCGAGTAATTTCCGCAATGTCGCCCTCTTCAAGGAAGATAAAGCGACGGGTCACCGGCAGCAGCGCCAGCTGGTCAGAAGCGATAAAGTTTTCGCCCATCCCCAGGCCAATCACCAGCGGGCTACCAGAACGTGCTGCCAGCAGGGTATCCGGGTGACGGGAGTCCATGATCACTGTACCGTACGCACCACGCAGTTGCGGGATAGCACGCAGAACAGCCTCACGCAGAGTACCGCCTTGTTTCAGCTCCCAGTTCACCAGATGGGCAATCACTTCGGTGTCGGTTTCAGAAACGAAGGTATAGCCACGCGCTTTTAACTCTTCACGCAGCGGTTCATGGTTTTCGATGATGCCGTTATGCACCACCACAATGTGTTCAGAAACATGCGGATGCGCGTTAGCTTCTGAAGGTTCACCGTGGGTCGCCCAGCGAGTGTGAGCAATACCGGTGCCGCCATGCAGAGGATGTTCTTCCGCTGCCTGAGCCAGCATCTGGACTTTACCGAGGCGACGCAGGCGGGTCATATGACCTTCCGCATCAACAACGGCCAGACCGGCAGAGTCATATCCGCGGTATTCCAGACGACGTAAACCCTCAAGAAGGATTTCTGCTACATCACGTTGCGCGATCGCGCCAACAATTCCACACATAGTTTTTGATTCCGATTTATATCGTTGTCGGTCAACCTGTATGCCCGTTTTTTCGGGCGCCCCGAGCCTTGTAGAGAGTGGGGTTATTTTTATAGTTACTGCTTGTGGGCGGGAGATTATGTTATCTCCTCACCCCATGTGACCGGATTACCCGGCCAGAATTACTTTTTCTTTACCGGACGACGCCAGCCTTCTTTCTGAGTCTGCGGCACACGGCTGATAGCTAATGCATTTTCGCCGACATTACGCGTCACAGTTGTACCCGCAGCAATGGTCGCGCCTTTGCCTACTGTTACCGGGGCCACCAGCTGAGTGTCGGAACCGACAAACACATCGTCGCCGATAATGGTCTTAAATTTATTCGCACCATCGTAGTTGCAGGTAATGGTTCCCGCGCCGATGTTAACGTTATCGCCAATTTCCGCATCGCCCAGGTAAGTCAGATGACCAGCTTTTGAGCCTTTACCCAGACGCGCTTTTTTCATCTCAACGAAGTTACCGACGTGTGCACCTTCCAGCAACTCAGCACCAGGACGCAGACGGGCAAACGGGCCAATGGTACAGGCCGCCGCCAGATTCGCATCGTCCACAACGGTATACGGACTGATTTCGCAATCATCGCCAATCACGCTGTTTTTAATCACGCAACCGGTGCCGATTTTCACGCGATGACCGAGAGTCACGTTGCCCTCGATGATAACGTTAGTATCAATTTCAACATCGCGCCCGTGAGTAAGCGTACCGCGCAGATCAAAACGCGCCGGATCGCGCAGCATAACGCCTGCTAACAGCAGTTTTTCAGCCTGTTCGGACTGGTAAACGCGCTCCAGACGAGAGAGTTGCAGGCGGTTATTCACGCCTTCAACTTCGCTTAAACGTTGCGGATGAACGGCGACGATTTCGCGCCCTTCCTGATACGCCAGCGCAATAATGTCGGTGATGTAGTATTCACCCTGAGCGTTATTGTTGGTCAGCTTCGCCAGCCAGCGTTTCATATCTGCGCCGTTGGCAATCAGAATGCCGGTGTTGATCTCCTGAATCTGACGCTGCTCGTCGGTGGCATCTTTGTGCTCAACAATGCCGGTAACTTTGCCATTTTCACGGGTGATACGTCCATAACCGGTCGGATCATCCAGTTTCACCGTCAGCAGACCAATGCCACCCTGCGGTTTAGCATCACGCAGGCGCTGGAGTGTTTCGACAGAGATCAGCGGCACGTCGCCGTAGAGCATTAAAATGTCTTCATCATCGGCAAAGAAAGGTGCGGCCTGCTGCATTGCATGACCCGTACCCAGCTGCTCTGCCTGAAGCACCCAGTTCAGGTTGTCGTCTTTCAGCGCCTGTTTTAGCAGATCGCCGCCGTGACCGTACACCAGATGAACGTGCGCTGCGCCTAATTCATTCGCAGCATCAATGACATGCTGAACCATCGCTTTCCCGGCAAGGGTATGCAGCACTTTCGGAAGATCGGAATACATGCGCGTGCCTTTGCCTGCGGCAAGGATCACTACGCTCATAGCATTATTCAACATACGCGTCCTGACTGTAATTTGAGAACGAATTTAAACCGCTTCACCTTGAAAAAACTACATTTTTTTCATCGTGAAATGGACAGAGGATAAATTGTTCAATAACGGATTATCCCCGCTGACGAAAGCGCCATTTTCGACCATCGTCACGCCTTTTGTCTGCAGAAAATTAAGGCAGTACCTTCATTTAAGCGTCAGGTGGATGTTTTTGCTCTTATTTCGATCAATGAATAAACGGGAAAACAGGGGGTTTTATATCAGCAGGATCTATGTGAACGCTCTTCAGGACGGGTCAATACGCGTAAAAAAAGCCAGCCTGTTTCCAGACTGGCTTTTGTGCTTTTCAAGCCGGTGTTACATCGCTTTTTTGGTCAACTCGATAACGCGCAGCTGCGCGATCGCTTTGGCCAGTTCCGCAGACGCCTGAGCGTAATCTACGTCGCCGTGAGAGCTGCTAATGTGCTCTTCAGCCTTACGTTTCGCTTCCATGGCTCGCGCTTCGTCGAGATCCTGGCCGCGAATTGCGGTGTCGGCCAGAACGGTCACGTTGCCAGGCTGCACTTCAAGAATGCCGCCAGACAGATAGATAAACTCTTCGTGACCGTGCTGTTTCACGATGCGAATCATACCAGGCTTAATGGCGGTGAGCAGCGGTGCGTGGCCAGGGTAGATCCCCAGTTCACCTTCGCTACCCGTTACCTGGATTTTCTCGACCAGACCAGAGAACATTTGTTGCTCTGCGCTGACGACGTCCAGGTGGTAAGTCATTGCCATATCACCCTCCGATTAAGGCGTTAAAGTTTTTTGGCTTTTTCCACAGCTTCTTCGATGGAACCGACCATGTAGAACGCCTGCTCCGGCAGGTGATCGTATTCGCCTTCCATGATGCCTTTAAAGCCACGGATGGTGTCTTTCAGGGAGACGTATTTACCCGGAGAACCGGTGAATACTTCTGCCACGAAGAACGGCTGGGACAGGAAGCGCTGGATCTTACGAGCACGCGCTACCACCAGTTTGTCTTCTTCAGACAGTTCATCCATACCCAGGATGGCGATGATGTCTTTCAGTTCCTGATAACGTTGCAGGATGGACTGAACGCCACGCGCGGTGTCGTAGTGTTCCTGACCAACCACCAGCGGGTCCAGCTGACGGCTGGTGGAGTCCAGCGGGTCAACGGCCGGGTAGATACCCAGAGACGCGATCTGACGGCTCAGTACCACGGTTGCGTCAAGGTGCGCAAAGGTGGTTGCCGGAGACGGGTCAGTCAAGTCATCCGCAGGTACGTATACCGCCTGTACGGAGGTGATAGAACCAGTTTTGGTGGAGGTGATACGTTCCTGCAGAACGCCCATCTCTTCCGCCAGGGTCGGCTGATAACCTACCGCTGAAGGCATACGGCCCAGCAGTGCGGATACTTCCGTACCGGCCAGGGTGTAACGATAGATGTTGTCAACGAACAGCAGAACGTCACGACCTTCGTCACGGAATTTCTCAGCCATGGTCAGACCGGTCAGAGCAACGCGCAGACGGTTTCCCGGCGGCTCGTTCATCTGGCCATACACCAGGGATACTTTGTCGATAACGTTGGAGTCGGTCATTTCGTGGTAGAAGTCGTTACCCTCACGAGTACGTTCACCTACGCCCGCAAACACAGAGTAACCGGAGTGCTCGATCGCGATGTTACGAATAAGCTCCATCATGTTTACGGTTTTACCTACACCCGCACCACCGAACAGACCAACTTTACCGCCCTTAGCGAACGGACACATCAGGTCGATAACTTTGATACCGGTTTCCAGCAGTTCCTGAGAGTTTGACAGCTCTTCGTAGGAAGGTGCTGCGCGGTGAATCGCCCAACGCTCTTCTTCACCGATCTCGCCTTTCATGTCGACCGGTTCACCCAGTACGTTCATGATACGGCCCAGAGTCGCTTTACCTACCGGGACTTCGATCGGGTGTTCGAGGTCTTTTACATCCAGACCGCGACGCAGACCGTCGGAGGAACCCATTGCGATGGTACGCACGATACCGCCGCCGAGCTGCTGCTGAACTTCCAGCACCAGACGCTCATTACCATTTTGCACCTCAAGAGCATCGTACACGCGCGGTACGGCATCCTGAGGGAATTCGACGTCAACTACGGCGCCGATTACCTGGACAATCTTTCCAGTAGCCATCTTAAATCCTCTACGAAATAACCTGTTTAAACCGCGGCGGCCCCCGAGACGATCTCGGTGAGTTCCTGAGTAATGCTGGCCTGACGAGCTTTGTTGTATACCAACTGCAGCTCTTTAATCAGGCTGCCGCCATTGTCGGTCGCGGCTTTCATCGCCACCATACGGGCGGCCTGCTCGCTGGCCAGGTTTTCAACCACGCCCTGATAAACCTGAGATTCGACATAACGACGCAGCAGGGTATCCAGCAACGCCTTCGGATCGGGTTCGTACAGGTAATCCCAGGATTTATGTTTCAGATCATCATCATCTGATGCCGGTAACGGCAGCAGCTGGCTGATGGTCGGAACCTGAGACATGGTGTTAATAAATTTGTTGCTGACAATGTAAAGCTTGTCCAGACGGCCTTCGTCGTAGGCCTGCAACATCACTTTTACCGGACCGATCAGTTCGGACAGGGAAGGGTTATCCCCCATGCCGGTGACCTGGGCAACAACATTGCCGCCCACGGAGTTGAAGAACGACACGCCTTTCGAGCCGATCATTGCGAGGTCGCATTGAACGCCTTTGTCGGTCCAGGTCTTCATTTCCGCCAGCAGTTTTTTGAACAGGTTAATGTTCAAACCACCGCACAAACCACGGTCGGTCGACACCACCAGGTAGCCCACGTGTTTAACGTCGCGGTCTTCCAGGTAAGGGTGCTTATATTCCAGATTACCGTGTGCAAGGTGACCAATCACTTTGCGCATGGTTTCTGCATAAGGACGGCTGGCCGCCATGCGATCCTGCGATTTACGCATTTTGGAAGCGGCGACCATCTCCATCGCTTTAGTGATCTTTTGCGTGTTCTGGACGCTTGCGATCTTACTACGTATCTCTTTTGCGCCGGCCATGAGCTTCTCCTCAATGCCTTGCGGCCTGCCCTAAGGCAAGCCGCCAGACGTTACCAGGATTGGGTTGCTTTGAAGGAATCGAGGATGCCTTTCAGCTTGCCTTCGATTTCGTCGTTGTAGCCACCGGTCTGGTTGATCTCTTGCATCAACGGAGCGTGATCACGGTCGACGTAAGCCAGCAGAGCGGCTTCGAAGCTGCCAATTTTCGACAGTTCAACATCCGCCAGGTAACCACGTTCTGCTGCGAACAGAACCAGAGACTGCTGCGCAACGGACATCGGCGCATACTGTTTCTGTTTCAGCAGTTCGGTCACTTTCTGACCGTGGTCAAGCTGCTTACGTGTTGCATCGTCAAGGTCGGATGCAAACTGAGAGAACGCTGCCAGTTCACGATACTGTGCCAGAGCGGTACGGATACCACCGGACAGTTTTTTCATGATCTTGGTCTGTGCTGCACCACCAACACGGGATACGGAAATACCCGGGTTAACCGCAGGACGAATACCGGCGTTGAACAGGTTGGTTTCCAGGAAGATCTGACCATCGGTAATGGAGATTACGTTGGTCGGAACGAACGCAGAAACGTCACCCGCCTGAGTTTCGATAATCGGCAGTGCGGTCAGAGAACCGGTTTTCCCTTTCACTTCACCTTTGGTGAAGGCTTCAACGTATTCGGCGTTAACACGCGCAGCACGCTCCAGCAGACGAGAGTGGAGGTAGAATACGTCGCCCGGGAATGCTTCACGTCCTGGCGGACGACGGAGCAGCAGGGAGATCTGACGGTAAGCAACAGCCTGTTTAGACAGGTCATCGTAAATGATCAGCGCATCTTCACCGCGGTCACGGAAGTATTCGCCCATTGCGCAACCGGCATACGGTGCCAGGTATTGCAGTGCAGCGGATTCAGACGCGGTTGCTACCACAACGATGGTGTTAGCCAGTGCGCCGTGCTCTTCCAGTTTACGTACCACGTTAGAAATGGTGGACGCTTTCTGGCCGATAGCGACATAGATACATTTGATACCGGAATCGCGCTGGTTGATGATGGCATCAATAGCCAGTGCGGTTTTACCGGTCTGACGGTCACCGATGATCAATTCACGCTGACCACGACCGATTGGGATCATGGAGTCAACGGCTTTATAACCGGTCTGTACCGGCTGATCTACGGACTGACGTTCGATAACGCCCGGAGCGATTGCTTCTACAGCAGAGAAGCCGTCGTGATCCAGCGGACCTTTACCGTCGATTGGTGCACCCAGCGTGTTAACCACACGGCCCAGCAGGCCACGGCCAACCGGAACTTCCAGGATACGGCCAGTACACTTAACTTTCATGCCTTCGGCAAGGTCAGCGTACGGACCCATAACAACCGCACCTACAGAGTCGCGCTCGAGGTTCAGTGCGATAGCGTAACGGTTACCCGGCAGGGAGATCATTTCACCCTGCATACAATCGGCCAGGCCGTGAATGCGGATAACACCGTCACTTACAGAAACAATAGTACCTTCGTTGTGAGCTTCACTCACAACATTGAACTGAGCAATGCGCTGCTTGATCAGTTCGCTGATTTCGGTGGAATTCAGTTGCATGCTCCAGTCCCCTTAAGACTGCAAGACGTCTGCAAGGCGCTCAAGACGACCGCGTACGCTGCCATCAATGACCATATCACCCGCTCGGATGATAACGCCTGCCATTACAGACTTATCGATTTTGCAATTCAGCTTAACTTTGCGTGACAGACGTTTTTCCATCGCAGCAGAAATTTTCGCGAGCTGTTGTTCACTCAGTGCGGCAGCGGAAATGACGTCTACCTCAGCGGTAGCCTCACTCACGGCACGCAGGTAAATAAACTGCTCCAGAACATCCGGGAGCGCGTTAAGACGACCATTCTCAGCCATAACCCGAATCAGGTTCTGACCGTTTTCGTCCAGTTGCTCACCACAAACTGCGATAAACGACTCGGCGAGCGTTTCTGGCGCAAGCGCGCCAGAGAGAAGCTCTGCCATTTGTTCGTTTTTGGTTACCTCGGCGGCAAACGCCAGCATGTCCTGCCAGCGTTCTACACTTTGGTGTTCGACGGCAAAGTCAAAAGCTGCTTTGGCGTAGGGGCGAGCTACCGTAATAAATTCAGACATCAGCCCCTCCCTCCTTACAGTTCAGCGACAAGTTTATCCACGATGTCGCTGTTAGCAGCTTCATCCACGGAACGTTCGATGATCTTCTCGGCGCCAGCAACAGCCAGGATAGCAACTTGCTTACGCAGCTCTTCACGGGCACGTTTACGCTCGGCTTCAATTTCCGCCTGCGCCTGGGCCACGATTTTAGTACGTTCCTGTTCTGCCTCAGCTTTCGCTTCGTCCAGAATCTGCGAGCGGCGTTTGTTCGCCTGCTCGATGATTACCTGGGCTTCCGCTTTCGCTTTTTTCAGCTGGTCGGTCGCGCTGGCCTTTGCAAGGTCAAGGTCCTTATGTGCTCGTTCTGCGGAAGCAAGGCCGTCAGCAATTTCTTTTTGACGTTTTTCGATGGCTGCCATTAATGGCGGCCATACGTACTTCATGCAGAACAGAACGAACAGGACAAACGCGATGGCCTGGCCGAGGATTGTTGCGTTAAGATTCACAGCACAATGCCTCTATTTAGTTAACGTTCTGATATTGCTCTTTAAATAAAAGCAACGCTTACTACGCGACAGCGAACATCACGTACAGACCCAGACCTACAGCGATCATCGGGATAGCATCCACCAGACCCATAACGATAAAGAACTGAGTACGCAGCAGAGGAATCAGATCAGGTTGACGCGCTGCGCCTTCCAGGAATTTACCCCCGAGGATGCCGATACCGATCGCAGCACCGATTGCCGCCAGACCCATCATCACAGCGGCAGCCATGTACAGCAGATCCATATTCAGGTTTTCCATGACAGTCTCCAGTTTGTTTCAGTTAAAACGTAGTAGTGTTGGTAAATTAATGTTCTTCAGACGCCATCGACAGATAGACGATCGTCAGAACCATGAAGATGAAGGCTTGCAGCGTAATGATCAGGATGTGGAAAATGGCCCACGGCACATTCAGGATCCACTGTGACCACCACGGCAACAGACCAGCAATCAGAATGAAAATCAGCTCACCGGCATACATGTTACCGAACAGTCGCAAACCGAGTGAAACTGGTTTGGACAGCAGGCTTACCCCTTCAAGGATTAAGTTGACAGGAATGAACGCCCAGTGATTGAACGGCTGCAGCGTCAACTCTTTCGTGAAGCCGCCGATGCCTTTCATTTTGATGCTGTAGAACAGAATCAGGATAAATACGCCCAATGCCATAGACAGCGTTACGTTCACGTCCGCAGACGGAACCACACGCAGTGCAGGCAGACCCAGTACATGTTCAGCAATGTACGGCAGCAGGTCGATAGGCAGTAAATCCATCAGGTTCATCAGGAATACCCAGACGAAGATCGTCAGGGCCAGCGGAGCAATCAGCTTGCTTTTGCCATGGTACATGTCTTTCACGCTACCATTAACAAAGCCGATCACCAGCTCAATCGCGGTCTGAAACTTACCTGGCACACCGCTGGTCGCCTTTTTGGCTACGCTACGGAATAAAACCAGGAACAACAGACCCAGCACCACCGAGAAGAACATGGAGTCAATATTGATTGTCCAGAAGGTGGCTGGGGGGTTTTGTGGATCCACCAGCGAGAATGTACGCAGGTCCAGCTGAAGGTTATTCAGGTGGTGTCCTATGTAATCCTGCGGCGTCATATTTTCTGAAGCCATGATGCCTTTTACCCTTTGTTGTTAATTACAGCCGGTGCCAGTATCTGAACCACCAGCACCAAAACCCACGTAACGATCAGCGGCAAGAATACCGCCTTTAAAACCGCCAACGCCACCACCAGTAACACCAACATCGCCAGAACTTTGAAAGCTTCGCCAAATGCGAATGTCCAGGCCACCCGGCCTTTCGCTGGTGTATGCGCCTGGTGACGCCAGGCAAATATCATAAACAAAACGTTAGGCAGAAAGACTGCCAGGCCCCCGCTTATTGCAGAGACGCCCCAGAAGGGGGCTTTGAGGCTGAACAGCAATCCACTTGCTATCACCACCAGTAACTGAACGAGCAGAAGCTTCCGAGCAACGTTTCGACTCACGAGCGACACAGACATCACGTTTTTCACTCCTGCTCCCTTCGAGGTATGCCGCGTGTCGTATAAAACTTTCTTTAAGGCTTAGAGTCAAGCATCAAAAAGCGGTCAAATTATACGGTGCGCCCCCGTGATTTCAAACAATAAGTAGCCAAAAGGTGAATAAATGTTTAAATATTTTTCCAGTGCATACAATTGCGACTTTTCTGCTAACCCTGTTCGATCATGAAAAACTGTAAATAACGCGTAAACACTGGTGATAAAGCGTGCTTCAGATCACATATTGCGCATGTTCGCGCACAGCATATTTATTTACTTGGCAAATGATGCCTTTGCAAGTTTATGATATTTCAGTCTAAAAACAGATACTGTTTTAATAAATGACATTTACACAACAAAAACCACCCATTGACATTTTTAATAATGTTTTAACAGCCAATGATGGTTCTTAGCGTCGATTTTTAGCAGACTGATATTTTCACTAATGACTTATTTTCTGCTTACCAAAAAAAGCCACGTTATCTTGTTGATGCAAAAGAGTGAACGTGGCGTTAAATGTAACCAGTTATATCAGTAGAAAACCTGGTTGTTGTTAACAGTCTAACCGGTCAATTTTTTATGATTTTTTTGATAAAAATTAAATTTTATTTGCTTTAATCACCACCAGATGACGTTCGCCATCCAGGGCTGGAACCTGAAGTTTAACCACTGATTCGACCTGATATTCTTCGGGCAACAAAGCGATTTCATCTTCTGGCATTTGCCCTTTCAGCGCGTAGAAACGGCCTTGCTCACCAGGAAGATGGTGGCACCAGCTCACCATATCGTTCAGAGAGGCAAAAGCGCGGCTAATTACGCCATCAAATGGCGGCTCTGAAGGAAACTCTTCCACCCTGCTCTGTACTGGCTCAATATTCTCCAGTTTAAGCTCATGTTGCACCTGACGAAGGAAACGCACGCGTTTACCAAGGCTATCCAACAGAGTGAAATGGGCTTCAGGACGCACGATAGAGAGTGGAATGCCTGGCAGTCCTGGTCCGGTGCCGACATCGATAAACCGTTCACCTTGCAGATACGGTGCCACCACAATGCTATCGAGAATATGGCGTACCAGCATCTCATTAGGATCGCGGACCGAAGTCAGGTTGTACGCTTTGTTCCATTTATGCAGCATATTCACGTAGGCAATAAGCTGGTTTTTCTGGTGATCGGTAAGCGAAATACCTGCGTCTTTCAGCAGTAAGGAGAGTTTATTGAGCACGGTGATTACCTGTTCTTGATGCGTTGCCTGGTAAGCGGGTGCTTACCAGGCATTTTTAATGCGTTATGCGCTACGACGCAGCATACCCTGTTTTTTCAGCCACACCAGCAGAATGGAGATGGCCGCAGGCGTGACGCCAGAAATACGCGAAGCCTGGCCGATAGAGGCCGGTTTGTGATCGTTAAGTTTGGCGATCACTTCGTTAGAAAGACCGGATACCTGGCGGTAATCCAACGTCGCGGGTAGCAGGGTGTTCTCGTTACGCAGCTGCTTTTCGATCTCATCTTGCTGGCGCGCGATATAACCTTCGTATTTAACCTGAATCTCAACCTGTTCCGCCGCCTGTTCGTCTGTCAACGCAGGGGCAAACGGCGTCAGCGTGGTTAATTTTTCATAAGTCATTTCCGGACGACGCAGCAGATCTTCACCACTGGCTTCACGGGAAAGCGGCGCAGTCAGGTGAGCATTCACTTCGGCTGCAGCTTCCGCCGACGGGGTTACCCAGGTCGATTTCAGACGCTGACGCTCACGCTCGATATTCTCAAGTTTCTCGTTAAAGCGCGCCCAACGTTCGTCATCCACCAGGCCCAGTTCACGGCCGATTTCAGTCAAACGCAGATCCGCATTATCTTCGCGCAGCATCAGACGATATTCTGCGCGCGAGGTAAACATACGATACGGTTCTTTGGTTCCTAAAGTGCACAGGTCATCAACCAGTACGCCGAGATACGCCTGAGAACGCGCCGGAGCCCAACCTTCTTTGTCAGCAGACAGACGGGCAGCGTTAAGACCGGCCAGCAAACCTTGCGCAGCGGCTTCTTCGTAACCGGTAGTGCCGTTAATCTGACCAGCAAAGAACAGCCCCTGGATAAACTTGCTCTCCAGCGTCGGTTTCAGGTCGCGAGGATCGAAGAAGTCATACTCAATGGCATAACCCGGACGCACGATCTTCGCGTTTTCCATCCCCTGCATAGAGCGGACGATTTGCATCTGCACATCGAACGGCAGGCTGGTGGAGATACCGTTCGGATAAATTTCGTTTGAAGTCAGCCCTTCCGGTTCAAGGAAGATCTGATGCTGATTTCTGTCGGCGAAGCGCATGACTTTGTCTTCGATCGACGGGCAGTAGCGTGGGCCGACACCTTCGATCACCCCTGCGTACATTGGGCTACGATCGAGGTTACTGCGGATCACATCATGGGTTTTCTCGTTGGTATGAGTGATATAACACGGCACCTGCTGGGGATGCTGGGACGCATTGCCCATAAACGAGAATATCGGCATTGGGTTATCGCCATGCTGTTGCGCCAGTACGCTAAAGTCGATGGTTCGAGCATCAATACGCGGTGGTGTCCCGGTTTTCAGACGACCAACGCGCAGCGGCAGTTCACGCAAACGGCGAGAAAGCGGAATGGACGGCGGATCACCAGCACGACCACCGCTGTAATTATCCAGACCGATATGAATTTTACCGTCGAGGAACGTCCCAACGGTGAGCACGACGGCTTTGGCACGGAACTTCAGTCCCATTTGGGTAACAGCACCGACCACGCGATCGTTTTCGACAATAAGATCTTCAACCGCCTGCTGGAAGATCATCAGGTTCGGTTGGTTCTCCAGCGCCGTACGTACCGCCTGACGGTAGAGCACACGATCCGCCTGAGCTCGGGTAGCGCGAACCGCCGGTCCTTTGCTTGCGTTTAGTATCCTAAACTGAATACCCGCTTGATCGATCGCTTTCGCCATCAGACCGCCGAGTGCATCCACTTCTTTTACCAGATGTCCCTTCCCAATACCGCCGATCGCCGGGTTGCAGCTCATCTGCCCCAGAGTGTCGATATTGTGTGTCAAAAGCAGAGTCTGTTGACCCATACGCGCCGCGGCCATCGCGGCCTCGGTGCCTGCATGACCCCCGCCAATGATGATGACGTCAAAAGGATCCGGATAAAACATGGTGATTGCCTCGCATAACGCGGTATGAAAATGGATTGAAGCCCGGGCCGTGGATTCTACTCAACTTTGTCGGCTTGAGAAAGACCTGGGATCCTGGGTATTAAAAAGAAGATCTATTTATTTAGAGATCTGTTCTATTGTGATCTCTTATTAGGATCGCACTGCCCTGTGGATAACAAGGATCCGACTTTTAAGATCAACAACCTGGAAAGGATCATTAACTGTGAATGATCGGTGATCCTGGATCGTATAAGCTGGGATCAGAATGAGGGGTTATACACAACTCAAAAACTGAACAACCGTTGTTCTTTGGATAACTACCGGTTGATCCAAGCTTCCTGACAGAGTTATCCACAGTAGATCGCACGATCTGTATACTTATTTGAGTAAATTAATCCACGATCCCAGCCATTCTTCTGCCGGATCTTCCGGAATGTCGTGATCAAGAATGTTGATCTTCAGTGTTTCGCCTGTCTGTTTTGCGCCGGAA
>OGXJ01000208.1_pt1 | contig 46535 bp, 39 predicted proteins | sample 1576231 | NCBI WGS metagenome assembly OGXJ01 (sample SAMEA3541539, study PRJEB24748) | human gut metagenome | biome: human gut; feature: human-associated habitat; material: faeces | place: China | collected 2012
ACATTCTGCCCTTACAACTCCCATAAACTAATTTTGCACCAAACAAAAAGAATGATTATGCGGAGCACTTTCAAGACTGTATTCTATGTAAACGGAAGCAAGGAAAAGAACGGAATTGTCCCCATCATGGGACGGGTTACAATCAACGGGACTATCGCACAGTTCAGTTGCAAGCAGCGCATTTCAAAGGAACTTTGGGATGCCAAGGGCAACAGGGCGAAAGGCAAGAGCCGTGAGGCGGTGGCGGTGAACTATGCCCTTGACAACATCAAGGCGCAGATAACAAAGCACTACCAGCGGCTTTCCGACCGTGAGGCGTTTGTCACCGCTGAAATGGTGCGCAATGCCTACCAAGGTATCGGCACAGAGTATGAAACATTGTTGCGTGCTTTTGCGATGAAAACAAGACCGATAGACATAAAAATTATATTGAGTGAGATGTGGCTTTTAACGATTCTAATCTTGAGTAGAAAAGATGATTTATGATGCTCAACAAAAGCCTTTAATTGTAATGTTTCTTGTACATTTCTAATTGCTCAGAATCACAATCCCATATCCAAGACTTATCTTTAGAATTGTAACAGTAATTCTCATCCGGACCGAATGTGATGGTCAGCCAATAAAAACCGTCTTTTCTCTGTTCGTAATAGAAAATATAATCCTTGTACTCATAGGTCTTGTTAATTCCCTCGAAAGGAGCTCCTATCTCATGAAGTCCGATATGTAACCGTCCATTCTTGTCTTTGAAATCATCGACCATCCCGATAACTTCATTTGCTACTTCCTTTATCATATCCTCTTTACCAATTCCTAAGTTCCTTCCCATAAGATTCACGACCAAAAGAGGCAATGCTACCAGTAAAATGAATCCAAATGCCTTTGTTCTGTTAATCATTTGGCTATCTTATTGTTAACAATTGTCATCAAGGCAAATGTGGGTAAAGATACGATGGCAAATCCGAAGCAGAACAATACATACCAACCGTTTATCGATGGATCTCCATTACTGACATTGTAAATTGTCAAAGCCAGGTACACGCAATTGGTCCATATGTATGTTCTGAATGTAATATACTTTGTATTTGGGGATGTGAGCCATGAAAGGAAAGCCCCTAATGCCCAGCAAAGCAAAAAGGTCAGCTGAATTGTCCATAATGAAAACCAGTTAACTTGAGCCAACGCAAACCAAATTACCGCAGCTAAGCAGAAGGTTAACTCTCCACATACAAGAGATAATGCCTCAAATATCCAGAATCGTTTATCAGTCAGTTTCATCGTTTGCCTCCTTTCCTGTTAATGAGCCAAAGAATACCGCCACAAAACAGCACATTCGCGCTGACCAGCAGAATGTTGGTCAACGAGTCGGGCGAGTCGAAGCTGAATATCAGACAGAGGATGAATAAGAACATGACCGCCACCGAACCTATGAATTTACCAATCTGACCCATCATTTGCCGTATTTCTTTTTAAGGTATTCTCGGAGTTTGGGGGAATCTTTGCCTTGATACACATGATTGCGGTCGAAGACAGTCCAGCTGTCACCATCCGGGAAATCAATCTTTTCAAAGCTGGCTGCATCGGCACCCGGGATTATGGAATCCTGATAAAACACGTGTTTGTCATCTTTTCCATAATTAAAGTCCAGAGACGTTCCTCCCGCGAAGGATGTGACTTTGACAGGACTAAATGTTTTTGGATTTGGCCTCTAACTAATTTATTAATCCACCATACATGCGACGCATCTTTATACCAGTTGTCGGAAATATGCTCGAAGGTTGCGACATCAGCGCCTTGAAGAATATTAAAATCCAAATCGTAAATATGCGTCCCGTCAGAATACATCAAACTTCCGAATTGAGTAAGTTTATTGTAATCTTTTATCTGGGTCGGTATTCCTTTTTGGTAGACTCTATACTTATCTTGTCCTATAGAGAAATCTACCTCCCTGAATGTTGCCGGATCTGCACCTGGAATCTCCTTCCCCTTGAAAAATACTTTATATTTATCAGCGGCATAATATCCTGATTGAATCAGTCGCTGCGCGTCTATGGGATGAAATGTGGCGTAATCGATGTTAGGAATTACCGTGCCGTTCAGGTAATATCCATTATACTTGTCTTTCCCCCAATTTGTATTTTCACCTGAGTTGTCTTTCAGAATCTCAAATGAAGATTTATCTCTTACATTTAGAGCCTTACCATTATAATAAAAATCATTCTTATCTTCCGTCAATTCATAGGAATGAATCTTGAAAGAGGCAGGCTCCACTCCCTTCATTAATTCACCTTTATCATATACGTTAGATTTGTCAGCAGCAAAACCTTTTTCAAGTACTCGAAATGTATGTCCGTCCGCTCCTGTTATTATGTCTCCCCGATAGAAAGCATGCGTCTTATCTCTGCCATAATCATCATTCAGAATTTCAAATGTCTCGGGGTCGGCATTCACCTTCCTTGAATGATGCCCGCTCCCCTCGTTCCATGTGTGCCATGTCACTTCCTTGCCGTCATTTTTATAACCGGTTGTACATGACGTGAGCATCAGTATACCCAGAACGAAGACTGATATTAGAGAGTGTGTCTTACATGACTTTATCTGTTTCATGTGCGTCCATTATTTGTAATTAAGAAAGTCAAAATTGATAATCTACATTCGATGTGATATATATCCCATGAGATTATAGCATGAATGGTCAAAACGAGATTCTTGTCCGTGCTACAAAGATAATACAAATCTCTTTAAAACCATTATGATACTGTGCACAAATTGCTTGAGACGAACAAAAAAATATATTATCCTTCATTGGCATGGCTCTGCTGTTTCCTGTTTTCGTCACTTTTCCTATGGCATTTTGTATCTTTTCGATTTATAGGCATTTACATTATGTGTTAGGTATGAGGTGGCTTGGGCCCTTGTGCCGGTGGACTGCCTGTAGCGTTGCAAGGATATTTCATGCGACATAAACCTAAACTGGAGATTAGAGTCCCTCTTGGGCTATTCCCTTGAATACCTTATGGATATGTATTCTTTGATTCTTACAAACACGCAAAGGAGTACTGTCTACAAAACTGATGCCGGTACATTTGCCCAAAAGTACTTTCTTGATGAACAAGGAAAGAGGGATTGCTACCTCATGTTGTATCTCTACGAAACGGTTGTAATAGACAACTTGTGGAAAAAGATGACTCATATGCTTGCAGACCCGTTCAAGATAAAAGTGTTTGAGACAACGATAACCCGAATCATGAAAAAGGATGATAATCATCATAACTTCCTCCCTTGACATGGTAGAAGAACGGTGATATTTCCGCTTTTTGAGTGTTTTGAGCATATATATTGCCATCATTGCATCAAAAAAACTTGCAGAAGTCGTCTGCCATACAGAATATTTCTATAACTTTGTCCTTGGTGATCATAGCGATTATTGTTTGTAATTCTTTGTATTTTAGCACTATAAAGTTACAACAGTTTTCGCTAATCACTAAATTTACAGACACTTACAATTCGTAGAACTCACGTTGAGGTAGGGCTTGAAAGAGTGTATGCAGTGCGTAACAACTTCTTTTTGTAGAATTGAACGGTACACATATGACGTGGAATTCGCTTCTTCTTATAGAATAAATTGCGAGCATGTCACAAAATGCAAAAGTGATAATATTTCTGTTATACGAAATAAATTGTATACATATAATAAAGCAATATTGTAAAGACTTTACGTTTAACATGGAACTGATAAATGGACAGACTGACCGGTGAACAACGCCACCACTGCATGGCTGCTATACGTGGAAAGGACACTAAGCCTGAAATATTGGTGCGGAAATTCCTTTTCAGCCGGGGCTTCCGCTATCGGCTCAACCATCCACGTCTGCCCGGTCACCCGGATTTGGTGCTGCGTAAATACCGCACGGTCGTCTTTGTGAACGGCTGTTTCTGGCATGGTCATGAAAATTGCAAATACTTCCGTCTGCCTAAGACCAACATAGAGTTTTGGCAAAAGAAAATTGAGCGGAATAGGGAGCGTGATAAAAAGGAGCAATGTCAGCTCGCTGCTATGGGCTGGCACTGCATCACTGTATGGGAATGTCAGTTAAAACCTAAAATCCGGATGCAGACATTGGAGTCATTGGCATACACCTTGAATCATATTTTTCTTGAAGACCGTAAGGTGAAAAAGTATGAAATGCCGGAAAGTGATAATAATCTTATGGCGGCAGAACCGGAACCTTTATATGGAAAGGAGGAGAAAGCGAAGAAACAATAGCGTGGAACATCAACTGAAACATGTTCGTTATAAGCCAAAATGATGAGTTGTTTCTCTTGTTGTTGTCTTACAGATGTGTCTCTGTCATAGTATCATAACAATATCAGACGAATAATGTTAGAGTTGGATATTATAATAAGTATACATTCAAAATTAATTGCCATCATATTGTTTGCTGTTCAGTATCTGCATTTAAAAGTCCGAAGAGTGAGTGTGACTGGCTACACTACCGATGAGACTTTGGAATGAAGCCCTGAACAGCGCATAGGATGATGACAAAGAGATATATAACATATGGGTAATTTTATAATATCGCTTGATTTTGAACAGCTGCTTAAACGAATCTTTAAAATGAACATCACTTTATAGAGTCGTAGAACTCTTTTATATCTTCATCGTTGATGATGTATGACACCTGAATATTCTTCTGTGCTATTTTCTCAAGCTGTTCTATTTCTTTCACAGTCCAAGACGTATAATTCTTTAACTGTGCAATTATTGAATGAGTCTGTTTAAAACTATTACTGTTTTCCAAATCCAGTATCAGTTTCTCTTTTTCTTTATTCTCTATGTTCACGGCACTGACATTCAGGCTCGTCTGTTCTCTTTTATTTTTATAATGGATGGACATCAGCTTTTCGTTTGACACCGTCTGGTCTATAATGGCTTTCACCAAACAGTCTAACTCAGAACCATACGTATAATCAGCCGGTGCAAAATATTTAATTCTCTTGTCTTCCATCATTTTATACACTTTCCTTTTATCCTTGGTCTCAGGATTATAGACTCCGATGGAATGCCCGCAATTCGTGTTTACAAGTTTCATACACGGAATATCCGTATCGCTGTCTCCTATATAAATCATGTTACGGAAGGGAATCCGTATATCTTCAGGTGCAAAGTAATCGTTCACACCAAAATCGTTGACGTCTAATGTCCCTTTTTCTATTCTGAAAAGGAATTGTGTCTTGCTTGTGTAATTGATTACTTGCGCCGGCCATTGGGCAACTCCATCCTTATCATAATAAAACGAACTGGCGTAAATCTTCTCAAACTTCGATGCCACTTTTGTCCCTTCAATCATTTCTTTCAAGCCTGATGAAATAATGTAATGCTCTACAATGACACCTTTCTGTTTGCCATACTCCTTGATACGGTCAAACCAGCTCTCAACACCGGGGAACAATTTCACTTGTCCTCCGTAGTCCATCAAAGTCTTTTTGTTGAATATGAATCTCCCATGTGCTTTCTGAATCATAGTAAACATATAGGCAAGATTCTGGTCCATCTCGTTTTCTTCTGCTAAACCGTTAGATTCTTTCCAGAAAGATTCAATCTCGTAACCTACAGATTGGATATATCCCTGTGCCTGCATGTCATCAGGAGACAAGGTCTTGTCAAAGTCGTAGCAAATTGCCACAACAGGCTTGTCTTCCTTATTCTTTCTTATAAATTGTTTGCTCATATAGATGAAACTAAAAAAATGAGGCACAATTTTGCAATCATGCCTCATTCCTTATTATTAATTACGATACTTACTTGACTTCCTCGAATCTAAACGCTATTGTGTATCAGGCATTTACAAGCATACGTGAACGATAAGAAAATGTAAAAGAGATTGTTAGGCCAAACAAAAATAGAAATCCACAAATACGCTATTAGCGATTCTTGCTAAGTTCTTTCTCTTCCAACTTTGGCAAATTCTCTATTATGTTCTCGTCTATATCAATTAACACTAGTGATTTTCTTTTTTAGTCCTAATGCGTTTAATGACTCATTAAACATTTTCTGTCTCTCTAATTTCGATATTTTATAATGCTCCATCATAAAAGTATCAAAATCTGCAAAAGGATTAAAAGACCAATGGATGCCATCTTTCTCATATTTGGCCGCTTTACTATAATAATTATCAAATATGGTATGGAAACCAAATCTAGCAAAGGCTTGTCTATGCCATATTAGTGTGTTTATGGACATTACAACAAGCGGATGACACATTTGATTTGGTAGCTCTTTATCAATTAAATCCTTATACCAAGAGTTGATGATACCTGATATACCAGGAATGACAAGATGAGTATCTTCCAATACTAGCACTGGGTAATACGCCACTTCGTCTGGTATGTTTTTATCAAGCTCAAAAACATCATCGTCTATAAGTTTCATTTGATTAACAAGCTGCTTTACTCCCAAATCTTCAGGTTTCTTTTTCTCCTTACGCGATTTATCAGTGTTCTTGGTTGACTGATAGAGTTTTTGTTTCAACAAATCCAGCAGTTCTGTAATGTCAGATTTATCTTTTACCTCACCTTTAATTCTGATTGCTTTACACTCAAAGAGTATTATGTTATAATCTTCTCTAACATAGAAATCTGGTTGCTCGTCAATCTCTGTAGGGGCATTCAATTCTTCTACATCGTATTTAGTAGGCAAAAAGAACGACGTATGCTTTGAAAGAGCAGCAAGAGCTGCAGGTTGAAACAATCGTCGCTCAACAAATTCTTTATTATAAAATGCAAAAGCATTCTTGAATCCATCCTTTATATCAAAGAATAGACTGCTGTATAGTCTCTCTAGTAACAAGTGAAGACTATAAATCAGATATTTACCACTATCAATTCTCACCAGAGGGTGTGAACGGAAAGTTCTATAATCTACATTATTATCTCTTGATTCCGCATCTTCTGCATCATACGGTATAGTAGCCGTTATGTCTATACAGAGATTATCCAGCACAGACTTACTTATAAGATGATCTTCATCTTTCAACTGATTATAGTCAAAGATAGGACATGCTTTTACACCACTCTTCAAATATCCCATTGATAGCGACACTAATGACATCCAAGTTTTGGAATACTCATCAATTGAATTAATCCCCATCTTTTGCATGAATACTTCATATGCATTAGCACATTTAGGGTGATTCTCTAAGAAATCCACTAGTTTCTTATAGTGTGTAATCTGACGAACAAAAGAATCACTCTGATTTTGATTAATTATATCATTCTGCACGTAGTAGTTGGCGAACAACAGTGTTGCTAAATCTAATTGACCAACATGGGAAAAAGCCATCAAATTTTCATTAAGCATCAGCACAGAACGAAACAAATCATATTCAAAATCTTCTTTTTGTCCTTCATTCTTGTACTCTTGTACGGGAATAGAAAAGGCCACTCGCATCAACTCTAATGCTGTTTTCACTGTACAATAGCATACTCTATCCAGCCCTGTTGTATTAAGATATTTAGATATTTTTTCATTTAGACCAGGAATATGTTTCTTGCTTACCTCTGAGAAAAAGGTATTATTATCGTCTGGAATAAAGGCTGCATTGCTGTAATTATTGCATAGGACATGACAGCAACGAACAATATACTCACGGCTATATTTCTTCAGTATTGTTCGCACGCCCAAATCTTTTTCCTTTGGAAATAAGTCGTGGAATTCTAGTATTTTTTGTATTGTATATTCCATTTTCATTATGAATTAGCGAGACGGACTCCTATTTCAAATCCGTTTCTGACATCATTCTTTATATGTTCTTTTTCCATATAAGTTTGCCAAGCACTTAAACCTGCCCAGTCGGGCCAAATTGTTGTCATAATACCTGCTATTTGATTTGCATAATATCTTATATCGTCTTTAATTTCTTCTGATACCGAACATCGTTCTATTCTATATGGCAGGTTATTCACCCACTCTTCTAACTTGACATGTGCTTCTTTACTTATCCCCTTATTCAATAAGACATCTCTTATAATACGAAGATATGTATGAGTACTCTCATCAAAGACATAAGACACCTTACTTATTATGTCTTTAATTATGGTTTGATTAACTTTTGAACCTTGCTTGGTAGCCGTATAGATTAAAGCCTGACCAGCATCACGGACTAATGAACTAGATTCTGAGAATATTGCTTTATTCACGTAACTTTTGATAGTAGTCTTGTTCCATATGCCCCAATAAACAAGGTGAGTCATAATTGTTAATACTGGATATCCGTGTTTACGGTATCGTTCAATTACGTTTTTAAAAGACAGCCAGATATCATTCTCTTTTGACGGAAGACCCTCTACTTGGCTATAATAGTTCAAATAGGAGAAAATCCTCTCTACATGAGAGCGAAAGCCTCCAAAGAAACTGTCTGAATCATCCTTTTTGAATGCATCTTCATTTTCTGTAAGAATTTTTATTACTTTGTTCAAGAATAGCGAGTGTTGTTCCTCTGTAAAACGAGGGAAGCCTATTTGAAGACGGAATAATTTATTCGAGATTTTATCTATGAAGGCAGAAGAATTCTCATTTGTGAAGTCTGTAGCCAAAAACGAATCTAACTCAGAAGCCGCTATGGATTTCATCGTATTTTCCTCTGCAGGAAACTCATAAAAAGATTCTAATTTGTCATCAGATAAAGGCGGTATTGTTCTCCATACATTAATGCACGTATCTAAAACAGAAGAAGTTAAATCATCTTTCTTTGTCCGTTTTAAAATTCTGAGTCTTTTGTAAGCTGCTTGTTGCTCTTTAATTACATCAGACGATAAACCTGTCATGGCGATGTTACCAGCCTCTATAGAATAATCAATTTCATCTTTCAACAAATTGGGCATTTTAAAATCTTCTTCTCTAACGCCTGATTGCAAAATTGGTTGTTCCAAAGCTTTTTTCTGGCAGCGTTTCAACGATTCTCCAGACAAATTGTCGTATAAAGTTTGGACTTGTTTTCCATCATACTTTCGTGAATGTTGACGATATACGATACAAAGCGCATTAAATACACGTTCCATTCTTTCCTGCGTAAGCAAAACTGAAAGTTTTACCAGTATGGGCAACAGACAAGTCAAAACTCGTTTCTGTAGGATTCTTCCTGCATACCGGTCAAGACCTATTTCGCAAGATGCAATCGACTTGTCAAAAAACGCACAAGCATCTTCTCGCCTAATATGCAATAATGTTTCACGGTTTAATGCATTTATAGTTTTTGTCTCACAACATCTAACGATCCATTGTAATGCATACTTCGGATAATAACGCATTAATCGCTCTATCATAAAAGTCTTAGTCTCAACTTCCGAAGAAAAACCTACAGGCATACCAAATGGGAATCCTAACTTTTCATATAGTCGGAAATAACGAATCGCCCCATAATAATCTCCTCTAAATCCACTTCCGCCAAAATTCCATTGTTGACCAGTGTCTAATAGATTGAAACCATGTGTTATTTGGTGATGCGATGGTTTGTTTTCTTCTTTAACAATCATGTCGCGACAAGTTCTCGCAATCTCAGCAAAGTCGAAATCTGGGTTAGATTTATACATGGAATACATATAATCCATCCTCCATAGGAAGAGTTCTATGGCAGAGCGAACAGAAGACAACTGTGCGGAGTACTTTGATGTTAGAATATTCCTTTTCACTGACTTCAATAAGTCACGAAGCATTACTTGGGATTCTCGCAACTGCCCCATCTCTATCAGCATCCCGGCTTTCCACAAGTGGCCTTGATAATCAAATGAGCGGAGGTTCCAGTCATCAACAACTTGTTGAACGTTGGAATAATTCAATGTCGAGATGGCATATAGACATTTTATATAATTCAACTGCCGTTTATGCTCGTAAGTGAGCTGAGAAATGTGAGTCTCAATGTTTTCTAACAGATGAACATAATCATCATCTGCACCTTTGAAACGATAGGTGTTGAGAAGAGAAAGCTTTAATCCCAATAGCTTCTGATATGTAGAATTATCCAAACCATTTGCATCTTCTGAAGGCAATTGTTCTAAAGCTTGTAAATACCATTCCATATCTGGAGATGCCAATGCTGTTTCAATACGCCAATTTACTTCGAACAAGAAATTTACCTGCTTTATAACATCATTAGCACACTTCGCATATATGTTGGTCCAAAAAGGTATATATTCCTTTGTGTCGGAAAATTCACTCATATGAGATGCTGGCAATACAATCCAGCCTGGATACGATTCGCGTATCATCTTCATTTCCTTTATAAGAGCATCGACGTCGTAGTTTTCTCCGATGTGTATTGATGTATGGGCATTTTTTAACTCTCCCGACCAATCCGTTTTATATTTCTTACCTATATACATCAAGAAAAAATCCAACGCTTCCGAGAAACCACTAATTTTTTTTATGTCTGCAAGGTTGATGACATCGATTCCAAGGTCGTGCGATAGATGAATATTAGAATCGTGCATTTGGTTATTATACGTGATCTGATACACAGGAGAGGCCTGTTCTCCCATAACATCACGCAACCAGCCTATCCAACTGAGAAAATTTGGATCATCACCAGAGAATCCAATAAGGCAAAGAACATTTTCTATTAGAGACTGTCGCACTGTATTTACGAATTCTGGAAATCGTTGTGGATAAGTGCGATAGTCTTCTTCGGTTATAATAAATGGACGTATATCGGGAAAACTGCCATGCAACTTAATCAACCTTGGATGAGGCGTGTACAATAATGTTTCCTTATTTGTTACCTTGTAGTAATACCTATCAGCTTCTATGAAAGCCTTTTCTAACAGTGTGTCATAATTTGTAGTAAAAACATCAGACCATGGCAATTTCATTAGTTCGATATGCAAGCGTCCCGGATATACACGCTCATTAGGCAGAGAATTTTGAATCAAAGATTCTAGCTCCCCTCTTCCTTTGGATGCCTCCACTTGAGATGCCAACCTAAGAACATTCTTATATCTTACATTCTTATCGTCTGGCTTTTCTCCATATAGAGTCTCATAGAAGTCATCTGCAAGCTCGAACCAATCTTTCATATGAATGGCATCATCCATTTCGGCATTCTTGCTAAAGCCTGCACCTACTAAACAAGAAGCCTTTCCCTCATGTAAGTTCATACGTATAGCATTCAACTTCATTTTAAGGGAAGGATTCAACTCTTTATATAATTCATTGTATCTATTTTGTTTCATGTTCGTTCTGTTTTTACTATACCGACTAGTATTAACTGTACAAGTTTTACTCTAATTGAACATAATGTCAATGTTATTTGCAGATTGCTGTTATTTGTGATTCTTGCCAAGTACTTTCTCTTCCAACTGAGGCAGATGGTCTATGATGTTTGCGTCAATTTCAATTGTATATGTGCCCGCTGTGTTGCGCAGCGTCTTTTGAATGCTTGAAGGTTCGGTGTTGCTAAACCAGGCATAAAACAGATTGAGCGCAAACAGAGCCGTTGTCTTCGGATCAATTCCATATTGGTTTGCAATGTTCCAACAGAAGTTCTTTAGGTCGGCTTGCTTCAGCCCCTTCTTCTTGCTGATAGAAAGGACTTCCATTCGGGTAACACCATTTAGTTCAACAAGTAGTTTGACAGCTTCCTCTATTTGATACAGTTCTTCATCCGTGAAACCATGAGGCATGAGCGTATAACGGGTATATTTGAGGATGGCTTCAAGTTTCCTTGCCTCACGAGCGACTTTTGCTTCATTCATTTGCTTGCGGTCAATTTGCACTTGATTGATGAATACCTCCAACTCATCATGCGCCTTCTGGATGTTACGCTTCAACTGCAACTTTGCCAATGCCTCAGGAGTAACAGTTACTTCTTCTGGACTATTTGATTCCACATTGCTTTCTCTCTTGGGAGTGTCATCAGCAATAGGTGCAGCATTCTTTGTATTGGTGATAGTTGCTGTCTTCTCTTGTGCCTTCTTCTGTATATGGCCAAGGTTCTGAGCGATGTGCTCCTCCATCTCCTCGCGGTCTGCCATGCTGTTCCATTCTTTGCGATGAGACTTGAAGTAAGCATAGAGTCCCGTCTTGATGCCATGACAGACAAGCACAAACAGAGCGTAATAGCCAACGAATATCGGAATTGTGAGCAGGAAACATACGAACTCCTTTTCTGCATCATTGCCTACAATACACTGAGCCGTCTTAAAAGCAGCGATGATGTAAGTGATGATGAGAATGCCAAGGAAAACCTTGTCAAAGTTATGAGCCGTCCCAACCTTCCGATGTGGTATAGGAAAAATGTCAATCTCCATATTTTACAATGCTTTTATTTGTTCTTGGGCAACTTCAATGGCTTGCGAACTGAGTTCTTGCTCGCCATCCACCGCATCAAGTACTTTGTCAGCCAGCCAGAGGGTCAGCATTTCGTTCTCGTCCTGATGGAAATACTCTGCAAGTTTTATAACCTGCTCACGTTTAGCACGCCTGTCACCGCGTTCTATCTTGCTGAACATCGGAGTATCTATCTCCAATAGTGCAGCCAACTGGCGTTGCAGTACGCCATTCTCATCTCTTAATTCTCTAATCTTTTTTCCGAATAACATATTTATTTCTATTCATTTGAATTATCAAGTAATAGATCCAATTGAGCCTGAAGCTCCTCTCGATTGGGTAGATAAAGTTGATAACGCGCTGCAAAAAGTTGGTTGTCGATACCCTGGAGCGCGTATTCCATCAATAGCTCATCTTTCTTTGCACCCAATACAATACCAATTGGGGGATTATCGTCTGGTTGGCAAATTTCATTTTTGAAGTAATTCAGATAGAGATTCATTTGACCGATATCTCCATGCTTAATTTCTCCTCGCTTCAAGTCAATCAAAACATGACATTTCAATATGGCATTGTAGAATACCAAATCAACCTTGAAACGTCTGCTCCCTATTGGTATGACATACTGACGTCCCATGAATGCGAAGCCTCTGCCCAATTCCAATAAGAACTGTTCCATATTGGTCTTCAGAGCTTTCTCCAAATCGGATTCCTTATACCGCTTTTGCTGCGGTATTCCTGTAAACTCTAAAACGTATGGGTCTCTGATGATATCAGCAGGAGACATGACCTGATGCCCTTCATTTGCAATCGCAAGCACTCCTTCTTTATCTGTACTGAGTGCAAGTCTTTGGAAAAGAGATGAATTGATTTGTCGTTTTAACTCCCTGACTTTCCATCCTTCTTTGATGCATTCTTTCATGTAGAACTTCATCTCTAAGGGATCATCACATTTCAGTAGTTCAAAATAATGGCTCCATGTTAATTTGTGAGACAGTGTTTCACAAATTGGGAAAGCCAAGTATAACTTACGCATGTAGTTGAGATTGGAGCGACTGAATCCGCGCCCTTTCAATCGAGTCAAGTCTTTGGACAGATTAACTAATAGTTTGTCTCCATACTTCGCCTTAGCATTGCCACCTTGTTCAAACTCAACGATATACTGACCAGTCTGCCAATTCGCATTGATCAGTTCAGCATTGACTGCATATACAGCCTTGTTCTTTGCCCCATCCCAAAGGTCTGAGATATGTGAGACAAGTCTCACATATTCGGGATCATTGGCCAGAAGTTGACCAGAAGTTTCTTTTGTTATGTCAATGTTTTCTATCATATTATCATCCTTTATAAATGAGCCTTTTACCCTCATGCTCAGGAGGTCCTTATTACAGAAACATTATTAGCCCCACTAAGGCAAGTAGCCACACAAGGTCAGCAAAGCGCTTTCCTAGTTGGGTCTAAAACGAATCCCAAAAAGGAGATGACTTTTTCAAATCAGCCCCTTTGTTTTCGGACTGATTCAACTACAAGTCACCATTTACTAGAATAACATTAAAATTATCCATAATGACTTTTTGAATTATGTTACGCATCACATGTTATCATCCCTGTTCGCTTCCGGGCTGGCACCGACCTACTCTCCCGCATTTGCAGTACCATCGGCATTAACGCATTTCACTTCTCTGTTCGGAATGGTAAGAGGTGGAACAACGTTGTCATAAGCACCTAATTCTATATCGATACTCACTCATTACTCTTTTGTAGTATTTAAATCAAATGACCTTTCAAGTTCCAACTCTGGACGAGTTAGAAGGATTGGCATTTCTTCTTGTTTTGTCGTAACTGGAACATTGGAAGCATTTTTGGCTCTTTTTACAGCCCAATTTCTTAATGTAGAAATTTGTTCTTTCATAGTTGTTGAAAGCGGAACTGTAGCATTTATAGCATTTAGGATATGTATCATTTCAAGTTTGGGGGATGATGGATTCTCAATATATGCAGAAAACATAGCTTCCTTGATACATTCCTCTATTTCTGCACCATTAAAATTGTTTGCTTGTTCAGCTAACACATCTAAGGCGTAAAGAGACGGGTCTTTGCCATTTTTTTTCAGGTGAATAGAAAAGATTTTTTCTCTTTCCGCTTTTTCTGGTAAATCAACAAAAAAGATTTCGTCGAATCGCCCCTTCCTTAGTAATTCAGGAGGAAGTTGATTGATATTGTTCGCTGTAGCAACAACAAATACAGGTGCTGTTTTCTCCTGCATCCAAGTTAATATTGTAGAAAATATTCTGGATGTCACACCTCCGTCTGTTGCCCCACTTGATTGAACTCCACTTAATCCTTTTTCAATTTCATCAATCCAAAGAACACAGGGAGCTACAGCTTCAGCTGTGGCGATAGCTTTTCTTATATTGTCTTCACTACTTCCTACAATTCCTTGAAAAACTTTACCTACATCCAGTCTAAGCAAAGGCATGTTCCAATTTGAAGCAATACTTTTTGCAATCAAGCTTTTGCCACATCCTGGAACACCAAGCAAAAGTAGACCCTTTGGTTCTTTTAATCCCCATTCTCTTGCATTTTTTTCATATGCTAATTGTCTTTTTTGGAGCCAGTCTTTAAGATTTTCCATACCACCGACATCCAATAAACTTTCATTTTTCGGGAAATAATCTAAGATACCAGATTTTCGAATGATTTGCTCTTTCTCGGAGGAAACTGTAAAAGGTGAATTCTTATCAAAACTGTCCTTAACAGAGGCTAAACAATATGCTAAATCTGCTTCCATTGATGTCATTCCCAAAGCAGCATCGATCAACTTGTCTCTTAAAGATGTGCTAAGTTCTATTTTTGATTGTCTTGCAACAACATCCAAGACTTCTCCTATTTCATTTCTTTTGGGGAGAGGTATCTGCAAAACCGTTACATATTTTTCGAGTTCAGCTGGTAAATTGTAACTAGAGGATAAAATTATGGCATGTGTATTATTATTTGTTGCTTCCGCTATTTTCCTAATTAACAATTTGACTTCATCCCTTTCAAAATAGTTGTTAATGTCATCAAGGATAAAAATGTTTTTTTCTCCGGCCTTTTTAGCATTTAGAATATACCCTAACAATTCTATGGGATTCAGCATCCTTTCGATTTTTTTTTCAGTTTTATCAGGCATTATTTGTACTAGACCATAAACACAATCCCACTGAAAAAGGTTTACGGTCTTACCCTCTCTACGCAAAATATCAACAATACCCTTAATCTTTTGTTTGGTACGATAATACTCAAAACTATGAAGATACAAGACTGGATAGTATGCTCGTATCATTAAAATCAATTTTTGAAAGATGTCTTCCATATTATTTGTTTCTTAAATCAACATTATTAATTCTCCTTGGTTTCATTTTGCCAATGTATTTTGCAGGTACAGGCTTCTTCGTCATTACTCTTTTGTTACCAAGAAGATGCTCCAAAATATCCATTGCTTCATGAGCTTTTTCGTTAATGTCATTTGGCAAATAATCAGAATCTGTTACAATAGTTCCATCATAAAGTATTGTAAATTTAATAGAGGCAAATGGCTCGTCTTCTGAAGGATCATACGATTTCGCCTCCATAAAGAAGCAATACTTTTCTTCTTTAGTTGGAATAAAAGTGAAATTCGAGCGGTATGTAAAACCAGCTTTTTCAAATTCTGAAATCAAAGCATTCTTTGAGTATTCTGCATTTAACTCTTGAAATTTTACTTTTAGTTCTTCTACTTTTTCTTGCGCATTTGGCATATAATAAGTATTGTAAGTAACTTCATTGGTTGACATATTGAGTTTTAATGCAAACTCGCCATAGAAGTTGGAACCAATACCAACCTCAGTAACCAATAGTATATTATTCTGTATAGAATACTTCCATCCCAAAGCTTCACACGCTGCTTTCAAGACATTAGCATTCATAACTTGTGGATTCCGAGCGAATCTAGATGACTCAAATCTTGACATATTTATAATGAATGTAATAATTTACCAATAATTTTAGATGGATCTTGGTAATCGTTTTTATCTAAAAATGTTTTGCCAGGGAATAACTGTCTAACTAATTTATTGCCCAATTTTACATTATAAAATGAAAACAACTTACCATCAATAGCAATAAACACTCTAGAAGTGCCCTCCTCTTTATCCCTCAAAATATTATATTTAAATAACTTAAGTAGGTTTGAGTCACTTAATAATGTTACCAATTTCTCTTTCCATTTATCGCCCACATTTGCTTTTGACGCATTGTTATATAACGACAAGTAAAACAAACCTGTCAGATGCTTTAATATGGATGCAGAATCTGTGGGATTTAGTTCATAGAAGGACAATGCTAAAGTTTGATTTACATCCACGCTTTGAGCATTTGCTGTAGATTGGTTGCTAGATTCACTGCCATTGAACTTTGGTTTCTTTATAGACGCATTGATTATGTCCTGTAATTGTAGAATTACATTTTGAATATCATCGTTTATGAGCGAGGTATCACAAAAAGACGATAACTTAAACAGTTTTGCTCTATATGAGTTTACTTCTTTCTGAGACAATCCATCGTTAATCTTGCTTTCAATTTCGCTCTTTAAGGACTCTAATTCTTTCGCTAATATGTCTGATTTCGCTTGTGCTTTGCGCTCCTCTAGCATATTGTCGTAATCAATAAACAACTCCTCCAGCTTATCATCCTTTCTAAAATACTCAATTTTATCGTTATGATAGTTTTGTATTTCATTAGATGACAATGTAGAAATCTCTTGCAATGCTTTTTCAATATACTTTTCTGCAAATAGTTTCTTTGATAAATGATATTGATTTATTGCTGCTTGATAATGTGCAAGGCACATTTCTTCAGCTCTGACATGAGTGATGTTTTTAGATGTCACAGAGAAAGACAAAACGTTAAAGCTACCAGTGAAAAGAACACATTGTCCATTTTTTACTTCAATAACATTCTTTTTATGGAATGCAGGAAGTTCCACATGGAAGAATTGTTTAACATATTCGAATTCTAAAGATTCAAGGGCTTTTTGAGATTGATCTCCCACCATTTTATCTTTGTGGCTGTCAAGTCCCCCATCAGGAGCTGAGTAAGAGATAAACACCTTACCTCCTTGTTTAAGATAGTTCTTAATCAAAGGAAGACGATTACGTATGAATGTGCTATCTCCCACCCAAGGGCTAGATAACCAGATTTCATCAGGTTTGTCTGTTTGGAAAATATTATGCAATTCTGACTCAAATGTAATAGAGTCGTACAATGCTCGCTTATGAAGTCTTTCTGATAGGTCATCTGGGTTTATTTCTTCTTTATTCTCTTCACCTACTGCAGCTTGCTTATCCTCTTGTTCTATAAGTTTTTTCTCTGCGGAAATAATATTTTTTATATCTTCCTTAACCAAAGGATCCGACTTCGCAAGTTCTAAGTCATCATATATAGCAAGGTCTTCACTCTCACTAGCAACTTGCAGCATTTGTGAGAACAATGCCTGCTTTAAATCTTCATCTTCCTCAATTAATTGAGATAATGGATGTAAAACAGCCTGTGTCGTATCATCATAGACAATTGTCCTTACTTGTTTCGTTCTGATACTCTGAACAAAACATACTGTTAAATCGTACTTATAAAAATTATGATTTTGTGGCGTAGCTTCCTGAAGAATAAATCTTTCTTTTGAACTTTGCATATTAGATGCTTGGATCTCCGAAAGTTCCTTGACTTCCTCAAAAGTAAGAGGCAATAACGATTCGTTCTCTTTGAAAAAATCGGTTTCGTCAACAAGCTGAATATCGTCAGCAGAAATACAATCTCGCAATCCGGTAAAAGAATGATTATTATTCAAATACCAAAGTTCAAAATCAGAACTAAATGATTTCATTCTCTCACCATGAGCCGCGAACTCCTTGCCTTGTTCCGTTATAAAATATGCAGACTCATCACCTCGCACAAGGTTGTATCGGATCATAGTGTCGATGGCACTACGAATCATTTTTTGTTCAGCAATGTCATGCTCAATATCCAATCCCAATATTTTGCCAATATTGGAAAGGGATGTTTGTCCATCAATACTGATTATGCCAACAACAGCCTTTTCGAACGCAGAAATCTTCTCTGGCTTGTTAGTTACGCCCTTATACGACTGAGCAATGAACTTTATAGTATATGGAATATATCCGATAATAAGCTCGGATATAGCCTTGTTATTTTCAATGACTCTATTGAGGCGCTGATCTAACGTCTCTTCAATTATTTCCTTTTTATCAACACCTTTCTTTTGAGGTTTTGACTTCAAATTCTTAATCCTTGGGTTGAAATTTTTGTTTCGGCCCTTGTTATACGTATTTTGTTTCATCTTACCAAGTCTTGAAGTTGTTTAATGTCAAAATGTTCCATCTCATCAATTGATCTTTGATAGTGAGCATTCTGTCTAAAGAACTGTCTGTTTCCGACCACGATTAACAGTCTTCTTGCACGGGAGAAACCTACGTTAATACGTCGAATATCTTCTGCGAAGCCATAGCGATGCTCTTTATTGCTTCTCACCGTTGAAATAATGATTATGTTACGTTCCATTCCTTGGAACTTGTCGACAACATTAATTCGGAATGGAAGCGACTTGTCAATTTTCCCATCTTTATACATTTCTTTAATCTTGCCGTATTGAGCTCCATAGAACGTTATAATGCCAATCTCCTTATCTTCTGGTTTCTCTTGTGAATCCATAAACTTTTGGAATCCGTCTGCTTTCTGTAAAGCCTTAATAACAGTTCTAATAGCATTAAGTTCACCGTTATTTACGTAAGAAGTAGAACCACTTGGCTGACTCTCATATGAATCTACATCAACCCAGATTGCGTGTGTCTGAGGATCGATGAATCCTGGAAGGGTAAGACCGTGATATCGACTTCCTCTTGCATTGTATTCTTCATTATCCATGTCTTCATCTGAAAGACCACACTTCAATCCTTCTTCAAGTTCTTCACTGTAGAAATGACTTACCGTATTCATTATCTGCTTATGCATACGGTATTGCGTATCAAGGGTAGCAACTATTGAAGGTTTTAGTTTAAATGCAGACCTAAACAATAATTCAAATTGCGACTCTTGGAAACTTTCTATGGTTTCCGCCAACACCTTCTGATTAGCTTTCTTCAATGATAATACAATGTTGTCTTCATTTATCATTGGAGGCAGCTGCTTGTGATCACCTATGATTATAATTTTCTTTCCCCAAACCATAGGTACAGACATCTCCAATGGTGTAGCTTTACTTGCCTCATCCATTATTACAACGTCAAAAGCATTCTCATTGTTACCAAACAATAGTGCATATATTTCCTGTAGTTGCTTAGAACCACAGATACTACATGTAGCAGCTACAAGGTTTACATTACCCTTATAGGCTTCGTAGAATTGTTCTCTCGTGTTTCGGTCACGAACAATAAGATCTTTCTTCCATTGATCAATAACGGACGCATACTTCTCATCTTCTGTCATATCTCGAAGAATTGAGTCTATCCAAATGTTTACTCCATTGTCTTCATTATCAGCATTTGTTTTTTTACACCAATCTTCCATGAAGTCAAGCATGTACCTTTTAGCTTCTATTCCAACTTCTTTTTCTGTTGAAGCATTTTGAATTCGAACAGGTCTAATACCTCTACGTCCCTGCAATCGTTCAAGTGCGTTGTCAACGGCAAGATTTGTTTGGGATGTTAGAAGAATCTTCGAATCAGGTTTCTTAAGAATTTGTTGCCATATAATCTCAGCAATAACAGTTGTTTTACCAGTGCCTGGAGGACCTTGAATAATGGCTATATCAGGAGCAGAGACAGCTTTTGCTACTGCCTCTAATTGTTTCTCATTAAGATAATTCTCTATCTTAGTTTCTGTTATTCGTTTCTTTACCTCTTCAAGATCTTCGTCAAACTCACCTGCATACCTGGGGTCGAATAGGAAGTCACATAACCTTGGATTGGCAGGAGCGGGAATTCTTTTTGTTTTAGAACGAGGATAGAATTGGTTGGGATTGGTAATACGCAACATAGAATCGCTCAATCTTCTTAACTCTGAAGATTTGCCAACCATTGGGAATTGCAAGTAGTCACCGACATGAATAAATTTCGCAACTTGCCCTTTGGCATTGCGATCTTCCATGTAATCTATAAAATCTGAACTGATTTCTAGCTTTATACTATTGAGTTTCCTGCCAATGCATCTGCCTAATGTTAAAGCATTTCTTAGCATTTGAGACCTATTCCTTCTCAATTCATTGATTTCGTCGTAATCCTGATATTCTTCCTCATATGCCATGTCTATGGCTTCACTAATAGCATCATATTCATTCGCCTTAATAAGATTAACATCTTCATTTACATAACCATTTCTAAGATTCTTTTCAAATCTTATATTGAGTTGGTGATCAAACTCAAAAGATAATATGGTTTTGCCTTCATCATTAGTCTCAAATTCATTAGTAAGCAAAGATGGATATAAACTTATACAAGAGTTTATAGCATTATGGAAAGAGCTTAACTCTTCCATATCTGAATATTCTATAGTGTAATTAAGAATCTTACATGTCTCATCGTTTTCAAATGAGGCAGTAAAAGACGGTGTTATCTCTGTGATTTTCTCCGCTACTTCTTTATATACCTTTTTACAATAATTAACATCGTCACTCAAGAGCTTGATGACAACAGAAGGATGATATTCCTGTTCTTGAATGCTAAGAGACTCACCACAATATTGACGAACCTCAGAAAGTAATTCAACATAATTATCGTAATCAGTTGGATAAAACTCAACTAAGCCTGATGCTGCTTTGATTTTGATCTGCTTTTTTGAAACAAAATGTAGCTGCATATCACGCAGTAAACCTTTATTTGGAATCACAAAACACCCATAATCATATTCTTTTCTTATGAAAGTCTTATTGTCATAAGCAGCTATGACCTTCTGATGCATTTCATACGCAGTATTGAAAAAAGAATAAGAATCATTTGTACTGAAAATATAAGAGGTACCATTTACAGAAAGGCCCTCAATTTGTACATCTGGTCTGAATTCTGTTGGAGTAAAAATTGCTCTACACGCAGCAATTCTTATACTTTGAAGTGCTGGTTCATTTAAGTTTAGATAAGTTTTACCTTGGGTCTTGATGAGTAGTTGACCACTAACAGAATCCAAGACATCTATTACACCTGTCATTTTCTTTATAGCAGACGTAATAGAAGAAATATCCTGATTACTCTTAAAAGAAGTAGTGATAACCGTTTGACGCTCTGTTGTTAAAGTTTCTGGATATTTTGATTGCACTAATCTGTCAAGATATAATGCTTCGCTATCATCCTTAAAGGTATAAACACCTTCGGCATAATCAAATTTTGCATCAAAATCTTTTAAAGATAAATTTATATCTTCCAACAATTCGTCAAGATTTTCAGATGACTGAAGTGTTAGACTACCAGAAAGTACATGCTTTACATCTTCAGCTAACTTATAGCAGTTATCAGCTGCAGCACTTGACAATTCATCCAATATCTCTTCAGTTATATCAACATATCCTGCAAAAGATATTTCGCCCTTCTTGTTTGTTACAAATTCAACATTAGGATTGCGGTATTTTGTTGATTGAACACCTTTAATAGCAGAAACTAGTCTTTGTTGCAGAGTAGGTGCCTTAACCTTTAAAGTCAATGTACTATAAGTTCGGTTATTAAAATGTTCCTTTTCTATAGTACCTACTTCTTCAACAATAAACAATTCTTTTTTGTCTGTATTTAGAGCTCTTTCGCCATCAATATATGCTTTCCACATTCTTCGAGAATGCTCTCTGTTAATTTCTCGTATTGGTTCTTTTAAAGATGTTAGGCTTGTGCAGAAATCCTTTATCTCGCGATAGGATGTCATAAGGTCATTACGATCAAGGAAATCCATGAGGTTGTGGTTAATGTATTCTTCTGCCATGAATTTTAGATTCATGCTTTTGTATTCAGAAGGATCCGTAGGCACAACAATCTCTTCATCTGAAATGTAACTTAAGGAAAATTCAGTTAAATTTTGTCTTGCTGTCACATAGATAGACAACTTCAATTCTTCAATAATGAATTGATACTTTCGAAAATCTTTTTTATCCTTTCCCTTATACACGATTTTACACTTATGAACGCCCAAAATGCTATCAAAGATTTCTTTTGCTGTCTGAGTAATAGATTTTATATAGTTTTTGCTATACTCAAAGGCTTGTTGGGAATATACAATAATACAGGGTGTAGACTCCAGCACCTCTGTAAATAGTTCCTCCGTAATGGTTCTATCTAATTCTGCCATATTTGTTCATTTTAAATATACGATGCTAATATTTCTATCGTACATATTAAGTTGTATTCTTCTTATTTCCGCGTTTTCTATTAAGAGCACAATACCATAACTATCGAATGATGCATCCGCTAAGGGTGCACCTAATGCCAAAGCATTTTCGTCATACCCATAGCCGCGAAACTCCACAATATTCTCATTTGAAGAGACTATGCGCATACGCTTGGGTGCCATCTGAATATTATTCTTCCAAATGGGGTGAAGTCCATCAAGATTGTACACGGTAACCGTATATCCTTCGCCTCCTTGAATGTTTTTCTCAATCACAAAGCGTCTATTGCACCCGTAATTGTGACCTGATACATCCTTTCCATTTTGGAAACGGATGTGGTCGGAAGTATCAAAAGAAACGTACCCATCGGGTGGATAATTGTTCCCCTCAATTATGTAATTGATGAAGTCTTTTTCCATATGCTGGCTGATATTAAACTTTTCTTTATTAGAATTGTCATATTTTGACCATAAAGATAATCACAATTTTTGAAATACGGCCAATTTTGCAAAAGATTCTTCGTTTTTTAGCTACATTTTAACAGATGAGAGCGACTTGCAGGTACAATTTGCTGCAAATCGCTCTAGCTTATATGCCTTGTGTGCCTCAATAGGACTGACCTTTCTTTTTGGATGGTGAGCCGAGGCCAAGTTTCTTCGTGCCATCCCAATTCGTCAGTTGGTCGGCACAGCCATTGGAGCCGCCAAGAGAAGTGTAGGTTTCTGCATTGCATGACATATAATCAACGAAAGAGATAAAGTTGTCTATGACAGATGGGTTGTAGGTCACATCCCGTTCTGCAAATAGATGTGTCCAGTTAGTGACGCACTCTACATTGAATTTTGAGCAGTCACTCCATGACACACCACTAAGGAAGTTGTTGACGGCCGAGGTAATACCTTCCTTTGTACCAAGGTTCAATTTCATCTTACAGGCAACAGCCATGATGCCATAGTAGATGGATGTAGCCTCTTTGTCGTTGAAATTAGTTCTGGTTGTAAGTGCGAATGCTCTGAGGGTAGCACGTCCTTCTGCGATGAAACGATTGAGAATGTCCTGGTATCGGTTTTGTTTCTCTGCGGCAAGTCGAGCCTCGCGCTCTTTGCGCTCCTTGACCTTCCTTGCTGCCTCGGTGTACTCTGGCTCCATCCAGAGAGCATTCCACTTCCTTAATAGGTTCTGATAAGCTGACCGAAGCGAATCCAGTTCGCTTTCAGCCTTGTCAGCACGACTGGTTTCTGCATTCTTGGCATTACGCAGTCGCTCTACGGCGTTCTCGTCAATGAGTGTCAAGCGGTATTTGAGTCCATTCACTTCCTCTGTGAGAGTGGTTACTTTAGCACGAAGTCCTCGGATTTCAACATCCTTTGATGAGATGATTTCTTCCTTGGTATTCAATTCATTGGAAAGGTCTTTGTTCGTGTCCCATAACATGCGGTACTGTCGTCCCAGGATCTCGGTTGTGGGTTCACTCTTCCATTTCAGTCCCGTTGCTTTGATAAAGCTGCCGATGGTTTCCTTGACACCAGCATCATACGACTCTTTGAACTTCGCAGCTTCCTCCTTCTTGTACTTGCCGGGCTGGAAGATCTTGGCAAGGAAACCAGATTGAGCAGTCTTCAAATCCTTCAAGGCTTCCTCTTTTTGTTGAGTAGCAATAGATGTTTCTGCTTCAATCTCTGCTTTCAGTTTCTCTGCCTCTGCTATTGCCTGTCTCGCCTGACGTTCAGCTTCCAACACAACCTTGCTCTTGTGTCTGCGTTCCCGTTTCTCTTCTTCGGAGAGTTCATGATATGGGATGCCTCGTTCCAAACCATACTTCTTGCCTACCTCATTATAGTATTTTGTGTGGAGGTCAGATAGATATTGGGACTTTTCCTTTGCTCTCTCACCCCATACCTTAGCATACGATACACGCTCTACCACACCTTTTGTTGACTCCGTCTTGATGTAGTTGCTGCGTTCCTCCTTGGGCAAGGCCTTCCACTCTTTCGTTGACAGGACCTTGTCGGGATTGTCCTTGTTGACATACTGACTGCCGATGCGTCCACGCTTCTTGACTTGCTCTACAGGAACGGTCAAGGCATGAGCATGAACACCAGTCTCATCACATTGCACGTCGAAGCCGATGATGTTATCCTCGCCCCACATACAGCAGCAGAACTGATACGTATCCTTTGCCCATTCGTAGATAGTTGGCATTAGCTTGATGTGGCTATTGTCAGCGTATGGGTCAGAGGTGTATATCTGTTGTTCGCCAAAGGCAAGTTTCTTCATCACTTCGTGGTCGCCACCGAAAATGATATTCACAAATCCGTTTGGAGTGTTCTGAGCAACCTGGTTGGGATGCTTTGCATCCATGTAAGGTTTGAAGCCCAGTTCATCGTAGCGCTGCTGGAGGCGTTGATGAAGTGGAACAGGATTGGAACCAAGAGGCACGACCTTGCATCCTTTGATGACTTCAAAGTTGAGGTGCTTGCGTGAGAAGTTGTAGTGATTATTCTTCTCCGTCTCCACATTCTTTGACTGGTAGCGTTTCTCGTCCCAGCCTCTGCGCTCTGCCTCGTTGCCCATTTGGGCAGAGAAAGATTTCTTGTCTGCACCAACATGGATAGAGGCGCGTGGTTTATTCGTTTCCATTGAAAACTTTTGTTTTAGGGTTATACATTGTTATAATATCTGTAAGTGGAGGATGCCAGGTCTCGGGCGGTGCCTGAGCATAATGGGAGGACTTTTTAAGTGAGCGGCCATAGCCAGTGAATCTAAAAGTCCCTATTATGTTTAGGACTTTTACAAAAGTCCGTCACACCACGCAGGACGGGATATGTCCATTGTTACAATTTCCGATAGCAGTTTTGACTGGAATGTTCCAGACGACCTTGACGGATGTAGTCATTGATCCACTTGGCAGTAGTGCTTACGGGATAGCCATGTTTCATGGACACAGCCCGATAGGTCTCTCTGTCAAATTTGTTTGGCAGTGCGGCTAACAACTGTTCCATTTTGCTCTTCTTCGTGATAATCTCGCCCTGCCCATTAGTAGTGACCTTGCTCTGTGGCAGATGGGCATAGCAATAAACAGTATGGTAGATGAGAACATCGCCCACTGCCATAGAAATATCGAAATCGTCTTTTGAGCATCGCAACAAGATCCGACTACCGTCCTTTGGAGTCAGTGTAGAAGGATTAGGAGTTTCGTCCATGAACCTGATAGTAGTCAGTACCATCATAATGCGAAACACAGTGAAGGCCAGACGGCGTACAACACTCTGCATATCATGAGAAATGTCATCGACTACCTCTTGATTCATCTGTCTGAAATGCTCATTGAACTCCTTGCAGTATTCCTTCGGGATGACGATGCGATATCTTCCACCACGGAAGAATGATTCACGTCGTTGTTTGTATAGCTTACCCAGCTGGAAGAATCTATCTCGCAAGGTATAGCTATCAGAATTGGTGTTGGCACTCTCGACAAGGACATCACGGAACTCAGCCTTGAATGGCATGTGATAACAGGTGATACGTGAGAAGGTGCCATCCTCAGCCTGAGGTGTCAAAGTGTAGAGTTGTCCAGGCGTTCCAGAAAGACAGATAGCAAGCATCGGTCTTTCAATGACACGATATTCATCGTCCTTCCTGCGGCTCAGGTCGATAGGTTCATGATGATAGCTCTTGCGGATGATGGTGCTGTAGTCACCATATTCCGATTTAAGAATGGCACTCAGCGTGTCACATTCTGTATCGAATATCAGACCGACACCTCCATTGTTGTCCAATTGCTGTATGACGGATGCAGCACTACTGTTGGTAGGAATGAAGAGTGTGCGACGGTGTGGAGCCTCATTGACATTGGAAGTATCTTTCTCGCCAGACTTGGACTCGCTTTTACTCTCCTTATATTCTTTCATCAGCCGCTCGGAAGCTTCACGCAGTTCGTTATGGATGGGAGCCACTATCTCGCGACAATATTTCAGCGAGCCTTTGCCCATACCGGCATCGGCCATAACAAAGAAGTATAACATAGGGTGCCAATCATCGTGATTGTACTCACCGACCACATTGTGAAGTGTGGCTGAGATGCAAGTCAACGTGCCCATCAGCATCATGTCTCGGTCATCTTCTGAGATACAGTTGCCCAACACTTCCTTTAGGAAAGGTGGAAGCATGTCGTATATGAAGGCAGGGAAATGTGGAAGGGATTCTTCATCCAAAATCCATTTGGAGTCCACTTCGACAGGCTGGATATTTGGTTTTTTGGATATTTGATTGTCAGAACCATAAGTCCAAATATCCAAAGTTCCAACGGATGACTTTTGGATTTCTTTGGGATTGGAAATGTCAATACCAGCATCTTTCGCCATCTGAAAAAATGTGGCGATAGATATGCCATCCCCATGTGCAGACAGACATTTATTGTATTGTTTGTCTGTATCACTTGCCTTATACTCGGGGTTCTGCCGACTGACACAGTGGAAGATTCCTCTTCCTGCCTCTTGGAACTCACTTGTAAGAGCAAATCCGACTTTCAGCCAGTTGTCATAGCCATTTGTAATATCTATTCCCTTTTGTTCAATAAGAGAAAGGACACGTTCTACCTTGGCTCGGGTGTCTTCGCTTGTATTGGAGTATGCAGACGGTGTATTGCTTGTGTTGCTGTTCTCTGTGTTAGAAGGGACATTCTCCCATTCTTCTGGTGAAAAAGTTTTCATCTTTAACGTTGTTATACTTAGGGTTAATATAAGCTTCCGGGTCATGTGGAATGAAACAGGAGCGAGAAACATCACTGCCAGATTTGTCGGGCTCAGGATAGCCATTTGCTACGAGATAGTTGAATACTGCATTGAAGAACCGGCTATGCTCCCATCCTTTGCGGAATACCTGAATAATCCATTTTAGCCCATCGCCCGAAGGAGAGCGAAAGAGTAGTTCGGTCTCAAAGCAAGGGTCATTGAGCAGTTTTTCATGCAACGAAGGAATGTCAGCCACATGGTCGAAGTCAATACAAAGCAGATCGGATTGCTGCAACAGGCCAGCCTTGTTTCGAGTATGAAAGATACCAGAGAATGTGCAGAAGTCGAAATTCTCAGCTTTGTACTTGCGTGCCTGGTCTTTGCCCGTAATGGAGCGCAACATTTCTGTTTGCTTCTTTGCATACGGGCCAACGATGTAGCGGTAGATGTCAGGAATACCGATGCAGCACAGTGGCTCCGTGTTGCGGATGGGTTTTCGGAAAAAGGAAAAAGATAGCAGTTCTCCCTCTTTGACTCCGAAAAACTCCTCATAGATAGAAAGGTGGTCACACATGGTTGCGTGTCACCTCCTTTCTGCCTTGGGGATTATTGACTACATACGTACGCGCTTCATCGTAAATGTCATTGACTGACTTGCGAGAGGTCTGCATGAGCCATGCATCAATCTCCGATTTGCGGAAAAGAATGCTCTTGCCATTTTTGTGGAAGGGAATGGTACGGTTGCTCGTCCAACCATAAACGGTCTGTTCGGCAGGATGGTTAGGGAGGTAGTTGCATAGGTCTTGCAGCGAGAACCATGCATCTGCCTCTACATTGTTGTTTGACTGCAGAGCGTCGAACTTTTGTTCAAGCGTCTCCAACTTCTCAAGGATGTTCGCCATCATCTGTGGCATTGCATCGAATGTGGGTACTTCTGTACGCATAAATGTGTGTTTAAGTTGGCTGCAGCTTATGCTACAGTCACTCTCTTTTGCAAGAAAGCGACCGCAAAAGTATCGGAAAAAGGAATGGTGATTTGGGCATGATTATGGGCATAAAAGGAACATGTCTTTTATAGCATTATTTTATTTATATAATGCTGATAATCAGAGAAGAAAAAACAACGGTGGTGAAAAATAATTTCGTTATGGCATCGTTATGATTGGTATCATACCCTTGTCATAATGGAAATCAGAAGCAAAAGGCCAAATACGAAGAAAGCCACTCACACTTGAATGTGAATGGCTATGGATGTGAACAACGTAAAAGTTACTGTATGTTTAGACCTATGGTAGTGGAATACGAACTATTCTTTCTTGGAGTCGATGGGAGTTCCTATCATGTCGTCAGAAAGGTTGATCTGGATGGCATCAGCGGCAGCATTCTTCTTTGCGTCAACTATCTTGGCATAGATTTGAGTTGTTGTTACCTTTTTATGGCCAAGCATTTTGCTGACTGTATAGATGTCTGTGCCATTGGTAAGTTGCAATGTGGCATAGGTATGGCGGAAACAGTGGAACAGAACCCACAAAGCAGCCGTTGGTAAACAAGTAACGATAAAACGTAACCCGTTTGAAATGAGCGGTTTTTCATTATTCTGCCAAATGTCGGAAACGCAACGGAGTGCGGAATATTGCACCATTTCAGTTACCAAGCCGTTAGCTGTCAGTTACCGAAGCAAGGACAGGTAACGCACGGAAAATGAAATTGTTGTACGCCCGTGCCGATTGCGCTGATACGCACCGTTCTGCAAATCAATGGACGCTTACTCATAAGTTAATTTTGCAACAAAAACAGTAAGCGTATGAAAGTAGAAAAATTCAAGGTGCTGCTCTACCTGAAAAAGAGCGGAACGGACAAGTCGGGCAAAGCCCCGATAATGGGTCGTATCACGGTGAACCGTACGATGGCGCAGTTCGGATGCAAGCTGTCGTGCAGGCCGGATTTGTGGAACGCGCGAGAAAGCCGTCTGGACGGCAAGAGCCGCGAGGCGGTGGAAACCAACGCAAAACTGGACAAGCTGCTGCTTGCGGTCAATGCGGCGTTCGACACGCTGGTGGAGCGCGAGCAGGACTTTGACGCGACGGCGGTCAAGGACTTGTTCCAAGGCAGCATTGAAACGCAGATGACGCTGCTTCGGATGACCGACCGCATCTGCGAGGACTTGAAGGCTCGTATCGGGATAGACCGTGCCAAAGGCACTTATCCCGGCTATTACTACATGAGAAAGACGTTGGGCGAGTTCATCCCGTGGCAGTTAAAGACGAAGGACATCGCTTTCGGGCAGCTTACCGAACAGTTCATCCACGATTACCAGAACTATGTGATGGACGTGAAAGGCTTGGCAGTGGACACGGTGCGCCATTACCTCGCCATCTTGAAAAAAGTATGCCGCATAGCCTATAAGGAGGGATATACGGAAAGATGCCATTTTGCCAATTTCACTCTGCCTCAAAAGACAGAGCGAACACCGAGGGCGTTGAGCCGCGAGGACTTCGAGAAAATCCGTGATGTGGAGATACCCGCATGGCGCACCACGCACATCCTCGCCCGTGACCTCTTCCTGTTTGCCTGTTATACGGGAACCGCCTATGCGGATGTGGTGAGCGTCACCCGTGAGAACCTCTACACGGACGACGATGGGAGCCTCTGGCTGAAATACCGCCGCAAGAAGAACGAGCTTCGGGCAAGCGTGAAGTTGCTGCCCGAAGCACTCGCCCTGATAGAGAAATACCATGACGACAACCGCCCGACGCTGTTCCCGATGATACACCACCCGAACCTCCAACGGCACATGAAATCACTCGCTGTCCTTGCAGGAGTGAGCGGGCGCTTGTGCTATCATCAGGCACGTCACTCCTTCGCCTCGCTGATTACGCTGGAAGCCGGAGTGCCGATTGAAACCATCAGCCGGATGCTGGGACATTCCGACATCCAGACCACGCAGGTCTATGCCCGTGTCACCCCGAAGAAGCTATTTGAGGACATGGACAAATACATCGAAGCGACCAAAGACTTGAAACTTGTTTTGTAACCAATTAAAATCAGCAATCTAAAAACAATACATCTATGCGCAGTACATTTTCCATATTACCGTATATCAACCGAAGCAAAGTGAAAGCTGACGGCACGACTGCCGTCCTGTGCCGCATCACCATAGACGGCAAGAGTTCCACGATGGCGACGGGCATCTATTGCAGGCCGGAAGATTGGAACAGCAAGACGGGAACCATCCGTACCGTTCGCGAGAACAACCGCTTGCAGGAGTTCCGCAAATCCGTAGAGCTTGCCTACGATGAAATATTGAAGAAACAGAACGTGGTAAGCGCCGAACTGCTGAAAAACACATTGGCGAAAAGGGCGGTAATCCCCACCAAGCTGTTGCAGATGGGCGAAAGGGAACGCGAACGTCTGCTCGCCCGTTCAAAGGAGATAAACTCCACGTCCACCTACCGCCATTCGGGATATTACCAGAAATACCTGAAAGACTACCTTGCCTCGTTGGGCAAGGAGGACATCGAGTTCTCTGATATCACGGAGGACTTCGGCAGTTCCTACAAGGCGTTCATGAAGCGCAACAAGAATTTCAGCGCGCAGCAAATCAACAAGTGCCTGTGCTGGCTGAGCAAGCTGGTGTACCTCGCAGTGGATTATGAGATACTCCGTGCCAACCCGTTGGAGGACATGGAATACGAGAAGAAGCCCGCACCGAAGCACAGGCACATCAGCCGTGCCGAATTGAAAGCCATCCTCGAAACCCCGATGCTTGACCCCTTGCAGGAACTGGGCCGGAGGGCATTCCTGTTTTCGACGTTCACCGGTCTGGCGTATGTGGACATCATGTTGCTCCATCCGCACCATATCGGCAGGACGGCGGACGGCAGGTGTTACATCCGCATCAACCGGAAGAAGACCAACGTGGAGGCGTTCGTCCCCCTGCACCCGATAGCGGAACAGATACTCGACCTCTACAACACCACGGACGACACCAGGCCCGTGTTCCCGCTTCCGAGCCGTGACGAGATGTGGTTCGAGATACACGAACTGGGCGTGGCGATAGGGCGGAAGGAAAACTTGTCCTACCATCAAAGCAGGCACTCCTTCGGAACTTTTTTGATTTCGGAGGGAATACCAATAGAGAGCATCGCCAAGATGATGGGGCACTCCGGCATAAAAACCACCCAACGGTATGCGGAAGTAACGGACAAGAAGATTTCAAAGGACATGGACAATCTGATGGCTTTCAGACGTGCCTACGGAACAGGTGCGTCAAGGGAAAAGAAAACAAAGGACATCTTAACGGATAAGGAGGAATGACAATGGAACGATGTGTACAGCCTTGAAATGGTGATTACCATCGCCTTCCGACTGCGGACTAAGGAATGTATGGCTTTCAGGCGGTTTGTCATGGGCAGGCTGACCATGAACAACAGACAGCCTGTCAACATTTTCTTTTCGCTCTCCCCATATAATGGCCGGAGAGTGAACAATTAGAAAAGGTGAAAAGAAAAGAGCCGACAACGGGCAGGGAAAATAAATCCTCCGTTGTCGGCTTCTTCTTATTATAGGATGGCAGATTATGTACCGACACGCCTGAACGCCTCCCGGTAATTGGCGGCAAGCATCCTCTCAATGTCCGATTCTTTGTACAGGATTTTGCCGCCCAGCTGGTAATAGGACACCACCCCGTTGTTTCGGTAGTCCTGCAAGGTACGGCGGCTCACTTTCAGCCGTTCCGAAACCTCCCTGTCCGTCAGGAAGCGTTCGCCGCCCAATGTCGGACGGCTGTTTGCCACAAAGTTCTCGATGCCGTCCAGAAGACGGTCAAGCGTGTCGCCGAATTGGGCGACCAGCGCATGGTTCTTGGTTATCATTTCACTCATTGTCACGTTGGATTTAGTGGTAAGACAATAATAATCAAACGACTCTGTCCGTCCGTTTGCCCTCAATTAGTTTTACGATGCTCAGCACATCCTCCGGCTTGTAAAACACCTTGTGGTTAATCTGCGAATAGGCCAGCGTGCCGTTGTCGCGTAGCGTCTGCAACGTGCGCGGACTGATGTTCAACTGCTGGCAGACTTCCTGGTTGTCCATCCAGCGGTTTAATGACTTGCCGCCCTGCTTGGCAAGGAGGGCATCCACACGTTCCGCGAAACGGCTGAACTTCGCCGCCATTTCCTCGAATGCCTCTTTCTGAATAATCAAAATTTCCATTGTCGATACTGCTTTTAATGTTGATACTTGGTTTTTGCCTGCAAAGTAAATCGGTATTCTCCGTAATGAGATGGATATGCGATTAGGTGGCAGCTTGTGGCATTTTGCTGTCCCAATCTTTCATACTCTGGGAATATCGTTTTGCATGGCAACGCAAAGTAAAGACAATGTAGGCAAAAGCTAATCACCTTGTGCATGCGTGGAAGCATTTGGCACCGATATGGAAGCCTGTGGCGTTATTATATGAAGTGACACTGCAAAATGGTTGCAAAAGCTAAATTGTAAATAAAGCTATTTCATTCGTGACCTTATCCTGCTTAAACTTGTCTGCGTAATGCCAAGATACGAGGCTATGCTGCCCAATGGCAGCCGTTGCAAGAGTTCCGGATCCATCTCAACCAGTTGCCTGTAACGCTCTGAGGCGATAGCTGAGAGCATGGAGATTAATCGTTGTTCAGTCTCCAAAAGTTCCATTTCCGCATACCGTCGTCCCCAATTAGCAATATGCAAATCTTCCAAAAACAATTCCTGCAATTTCTTCCTCTTCAAGACATACAGAACAGAATCCTCCATCAGTTCCATTGTCTCATATCCAGCCTCGTCGTTTACATATCCTTTCATAGAAACAATGGTAGCACCTTCCTTGCCTATCCAAAACGTAATTTCTTTTCCGTCAACATAAGTAAAAGCCCTGACAATACCCTGTTTAATGAAAAATATATCTTTCTCTACCTTGTTTATTTCCAATATATGAAATCCTTTAGGCAATGTAATCTCTGACATACAACGATGCAATTTGTCTAAAGACTTTTCAGGCAGAGGGTATCTTAAACTTAAAATCTGTTCCAGTTTCATACTCCATCAACACTTATCACCCTGCGAAGGTAACAAAAAGATGCGTCATAAATCAGGAAGCATGTCTCTTTTTGTCAAATGCGAAATCATTTTTTGCCAAATGTAAAAAGGTTTAGTGTAAGATGTACCTACTTTTGCATCAAACTTTAACACGGAATAATATGGAACATGATTTTTTGGAGATTATTAAGACGCGACGCAGTTGTCGTAAATTTCAGGACAGACAAATTTCTCGCGTGGAATTGGATGCCGTACTTGAAGCAGGAACTTACGCACCTTCAGCAGGAGGGCGCCAAAGTGCGTTTATCGTAGCTGTGCAGAATAAAGAGCAGCGCAAAAAACTGGCTGCAATGAATGCGGCAGTAATTGGATCCAAATCAAATCCTTTTTACGATGCTCCCACTTATGTATTGGTTTTTGCTCCCTCAAATGCTCATACTGCTATCGAGGATGGAACTTGTGTGCTTGAAAATATGATGCTTGCAGCTCATGCCTTGAACTTGGGAAGCTGTTGGATTCATAGAGAGAAAGAAATGTTCATCACGGATGAAGGGAAAGAGATGATAAGGTCATGGGAGCTGCCTGACGGACTGATGGGCATCGGTGCTTTGGCGTTGGGCTATCCTGATGGCAAACCAGCGCCTGCCGTCACACGAAAAGAAGGGTATTACCGTATAATTAGATAAAAATGTCACACGATTTACTTAAGGCGATTTTTTATGAATTGGATTATCTTATTATTGGCCGGACTCTTTGAAGTAAGCCTGACTTTTTGTTTGGGGAAGACTCGGACCGCATCCGGTTTTGAGTTCTATCTTTGGGGCGGAGGTTTTCTTGTCTCCACAATATTAAGCATGACACTGCTTGCCAAGGCCGTACAAACGTTGCCGTTAGGCACAGCTTATGCCATTTGGACGGGTATCGGGGCGGTAGGTACGGTCCTGATAGGCATTTTTGTCTTTAAGGAGCCGGCCACACCGATACGGCTTTTCTTCTTGTTCACGCTGATAGCGTCTTTGATAGGTTTGAAGATTGTTTCTTACTGAAAGGGGAATACATGAAATATGAATTGAAAGCCAACCAGGGTATTCCGGCTTCATTGCTGGTCATGCTTTCCATTGCAACCGGATTATCAGTCGCCAACTGTTACTATAACCAGCCCTTGTTGAGCAGTATAGCCACAGATTTTAAAATAAATGATTTATCCGCCAATGCGGTAGCGACCTTAACGCAAGTCGGCTATATGCTTGGTCTGCTGTTTGTCATTCCATTGGGAGACCTGCTTTCACGCCGTAAGTTGATATTAACCAACTACGTTCTTGCAGCCTGCTCTCTGCTGGCGATTGGTACGGCACAGGACATCCGTATCGTATGGGTGGCATCGCTGATAACCGGAGCGACGTCTGTCATGCCTCAGTTCTTCATACCGCTTGTGTCTTATCATTCAGCCCCAAGCCATAAGACGCGCAATGTAGGCATCATGCAGTCCTGTCTGTTGGTGGGAATTTTGGGCTCACGGATACTGAGTGGACTGATTGCCAATGCCTGGGGGTGGCGCATGGTGTATTTCATAGCGGCCGGACTGATGACGTATTGCTGGTTGATGATGTACAAAGTGCTTCCCGCATTGCCCGCACAGGCAAAAGAAACATACGGAAGGCTGATGAAGTCGCTATGGCATATTCTGCGGAAATATCCATACCTGCGCATTGCTTCCGCTCGGGCGGCATTGGCTTATGGCGCTTTCTTTGCCTTATGGAGTTGCCTTGCCTTCAAGATGAAGCAAGCCCCTTTTTTTGCCGGAGATGATATCATAGGGGCATTGGGATTTTGCGGATTGGCAGGAGCTGCTACTGTGGTATTCATCAGTAAATATATTTCTGTTTATGGAGCCAGACGTTTTTCTCTCATGGGTGGAGCTGTTATGCTGGTGGCTTGGCTGACAGCATGGTGGGGCGGCGACAGCTACGCAGGCATTATCATTGCCATTCTTCTGATTGATGCGGGAATGCAGAGCATTCATCTTGCCAATCAAACCAGTGTAGTAACGCTTGACGCTGAAGCCATCAACCGTGTAAACACGCTTTACATGACCATTTATTTTCTTGGCGGTTCTGTGGGAACGTTTGTAGCCGGCATCTGCTGGGAGCATTTTCAATGGACGGGAACAACCATAGCGGGACTGACTTTCATTGCCTTGTCCTTGCTGGTCAGTTTTACATTTAAGGAAAGTAAGATATGAGCTCCAAACATCATATCCTATTTGACTTGGACGGCACGCTGACCGACTCATTCAAAGGTATAGTCCACAGTGTGCAATATGCCTTATCTCGCTATGGCATCGTTGAAAACGATTTGCATAAGTTAACCCCGTTCATTGGACCGCCATTGACCTATTCGTTCAGAGAATTTTATCATTTCTCCGATGCACAGGCGGACGAGGCGGTAAGATATTACTGTGAATATTTTTCCGAGAAAGGTTGGTGCGAGAACACAGCCTATCCCGGTATCCCGGAGATGTTGAAGACATTGTGTGAAGCAGGCAAGCATCTTTATGTGGCAACCTCCAAGCCCACGGAATTCGCCGTACGGATATTGGAACATTTTGGATTATCCGTTTTTTTCGATTATATTGGAGGAGCTTCTTTCGATCGTTCACGGGAAAGTAAGGTCGAAGTAATGCGTTATTTATGTCAGCTGGCAAACATTACCGATATGGACAGTGCCATAATGGTGGGTGACCGCAAGTTCGATGTATCAGGTGCCCATGCTATCGGAATGGAATGTGTTGGTGTTCTCTATGGCTATGGCTCAGAAGCAGAATTATCATCGGTTCATGCTGACAGGCTGGTTTCTTCAGTAACAGAACTTACGTATGAACTTCTTGCCAAAGTGTAGCTATTTACATAAATTTACAGATTGTTATTAAGTGTTACAATTTAAAATTCTTGCAGGCTACGTTATCATGATGGCGGTCATCGGCAGCATGGCCGCCATTTTGGTGCATGAGCGCAAACGCATCAGGGAGATAGAAGCCGGCACGGAAACCATCCGGCAGGTGCGCCGTGACATAAGTGAGGCCCACCGTTGTATCACCCGGCTTGCCCTGTTGGGCGAGGGCGTCGTCGGCTGGGACGAAACGGACTACCGCCATTACCATGCCCAGCTCCTGAGCACCGACAGCCTGCTGCAAGCCATGAAACCGCTCTGCCGCGAATACGTGCGCCCGGCACAGATAGACACGCTCCGCTCCCTCCTGACGGACAAGGAAACCCATCTGCGGCACATCATGGAGGTGATGGAGCGGCAGGACGAGGCAAACAGCCTGCTGGTGAACCACCTGCCCGAAGTAGCCCGACGGGCTACACGTGTCCGCACCGTGAGGAAGAAGAAAAGCGGGCTGGCAGGCTTCTTCGGCGGCAAGAAGACCGTACAGGTGCTGCCATCCGCCGGGGAACTCCACGCCTTCAGCGACAGCCTGACCGCCCTGCAAAGGAAACAGGCGGCGGAGATGGAAGCATACGCCGACAGCCTGCGCATCCGCAACCGGACGCTGAACAGGGAACTGGGGCGGCTGATACGCGACCTCGACACGCAGGCACAGGCCGCATTCGACGCACGAGAACAGGACATATCGGAGGCGCAGGCACTGTCCGTCAGGCTGCTGACCGCCACCATCTCCGCCGCCATCGTACTGCTGTTCCTCTCCGGTCTTGCCATCCACCGGGAAATCAGGCGTAACGACCACGAACGGAAACAGCGTGAGCAACTCATTAGAAAGTTGCAGGAGAGCAATAACGCAAATGAAAAGCTAATCAAGTTGCGGCGCAACCTCATCCAAAACGTCACCCACGAACTGCGCACCCCGCTGACCGCCATCGGCGGCAACGCCGAACTGCTGCTGGACGACACGGAGGCTGACAGCCGCATCCGCCACGCACAGACCATCCATGATGCCGCCGGGCGCATGGCAGGGATGATAAACAGCCTGCTGGTGTATTTCCGTCTGGACCGCGGCAAGGAAACACCCGTCATAAAGCCGTTCAAACTATGCTCCATTGCCGGAACATTGGAAACGGAGTTCGGGCCATTAGCAGCAAGCAAACATCTTGCCTTCACAGTGAAAAACCATGCGGACGAGATAGTGGGTGGTGACAAAAACCGCATCCTGAGTATCGGGAGCAACCTGCTATCCAACGCCATCAAATTTACCAAAAACGGAAGTGTCACATTGACAACCGAATATACCAGCGGCATATTTACCTTGTCAGTGTCAGACACAGGCACGGGCATGACAAAGGAACAGCAACTGCGGATATTCGTCCCGTTCGAGCGGCTGGGCAACTCCGTGACGGAGGACGGCTTCGGATTAGGGCTTGCCATCGTCAGCGACACGGTGAAACTGCTGAATGGAAGCATCACAGTGAAAAGCAAACCGGGCAAAGGAAGCCGCTTCACCGTAAGCCTGCCACTGCCCAAAGCGGAGGAAACAATGGCCACCGAAAAGACAACTGTTAAGCATTCCACGCTTTCCGGATACTCCGTGCTGGCGATAGACAACAACGGGATGCTGCTGGACATGATGAAGGAAATGTACAGGCAAAGCGGCGTAAAGTGCGACACCTGCCAAAGCGTGGACGAACTGACGGACCGTATGCGCACAAAGGACTACGACCTGCTGGTAACCGACCTGAAGATGCCGGAGGTGAATGGTTATGAGGTGCTGGAACTGCTGCGCACGTCGGAGATCGGCAACTCGCAGACTATACCCGTTGTTGCAGCCACCGCCGCAGGCTATGTGGAAGAAAAGGAACTGACAGAAAAAGGATTTGCCGCCGTGCTGTACAAGCCTTATTCCATAGACGAACTGCTTGCAGTCACGGAACGCTGCATCAAGCCAAAGGGCACAAGCAATATAGACCTGTCGCCCCTGCTCGCTTTCGGCGACAAGCGGCGCACGTTGGAAAAGCTGGCGACCACGACACAATCCGACATGGATGAAGTGCGCAAGGCTGCGGAAGCCGGGGACATGGAGGCGTTGGACAGCTGGATACACCACCTCAGAAGCTCGTGGATGCTGATAAAGGCGGAACAGCCGTTGGCGGTATTGTATGACACAATCCACAAGGGAAAAATATCAGATAACGAAGTAAAGGCGGCCGTTGACGCCGTACTGGCACAAGGCAAACTGATTGTAGATTTGGCGAGGAAGGAGGCGGAACGATGGGACGGATAATCGTGATAGAGGACAATCCCGTATTCGCCGGTTATGTGTGCGGACTGCTGGAGAGCAAGGGATTCCAAAGCGTCAGCACCTCCACCTGCAACGGGGCAAGGAAACTGTTTTCCAAGGTGCGGGAGGACGACATCGTGCTTGCCGACCTGCGCCTGCCCGACGGAGACGGCATCGCCCTGCTGGAAGAACTGCGGAGACAGGGCATGAACAATCCCTACATCGTCATGACCGACTACGACGAAGTGCCCACGGCCGTCCGGTCGATGAAGTCAGGCGCGGAAGATTACATCCCGAAGCCGCTGATTGAAGCCAACCTTTTCCCGCTCCTGAAAACCTTGCAGAAAAGGACGGAGCGGCACGACACACCGATTTACGAGCGGCAGAGCGCGGCTTTCCGTGAGATAGACCGCAGGATAAGGCTGGTCGCCCCGACCAACATGAACGTATTGATATTAGGCGAAAGCGGAACAGGAAAGGAACACATTGCCGGGAAGATACACGCGAGGAGTAAACGGGCAGGCAAGCCATTCGTGGCGGTGGACTGCGGCCTGCTTTCAAAGGAGCTTGCCGCCTCCGCCCTGTTCGGACATGAGAAAGGGGCGTTCACGGGAGCCGAAAGCAAGAAACAAGGTTTCTGGGAGGAAGCCGCCGGAGGCACGTTGTTCCTTGACGAGATAGGCAACCTGCCCATAGAAGTGCAGCAGATGCTGCTCCGTGCGTTGGAGTCCAAAATGTACAGACCCACGGGCGGCAGCAAGGACAAGCGGGCTGATGTGCGCATCATCGCCGCCACCAACGAAAATTTGCAGGTTGCCATAACTGAAAAGCGTTTCCGGGCTGACCTCTACCAACGGCTGAAAGAATACACCCTGCACATAACGCCGCTGCGCGAGTGCAAGGAGGACATCATACCGCTTGCGGAGTTCTTCCTACAACTTGCCAACGAGGAATTTGAAAAGCAAGTAAAAGGCTTTGACGCGGAGGCAAGGAAACGACTGCTTGCCTATACGTGGGGCGGCAACGTGAGAGAGCTGAAACGGGTCGTGCATTTGGCGGTGCTGCATACCGAGGGCGATACGGTCACGGCGGACACGTTGGAATTCGATGAAATGCCGCTGACGTCTGACGCTTCACTGGAAATGGACGATATGGAAAAGAAACAGATTATCCGTGCGCTGGAACAGGCGAAAGGCAACCGCAAATTGGCTGCGGCATTGCTCGGCATCGGACGTACCACGCTGTACAACAAGATAAGATTATACGGCATAAAGTACAAGGAATAGACCAAGAACACCACAAGGTTAGAACAGGTTGCCCGACTTCGGAGAGGCAACCCGGCGGCAAGGCTTTCGGAGTAACCCGAAAGGTTTCGAGTAACTCGAAACATACCTTGCTGCTGCCACTTTTCGGCAGTAACCGAAAAGCCTTCGGGTAACTCGAAGGACACCTTGCTGTGCTTTTGAGAGCACAAGAAATCCGTCAGCAAACGGATTGGAATTTGTGCTGTTATTTCGGCTCTAAAAGCATCGTTTCCCGATGCCTAAGCTGCCCAAAAGAAGAAAGGGGATGAGGGCGGTGTGCAAGCCTGCACCTTATTGAGATTACAGGGAACAAAGCTGGATTTTCATCCTTCTAAGAAACAGACAATAGTGTCAATTCGATGTCAATATGTGCCAATCACAGCCAAAATTGACATTAGACTAATAAGGAAATGCTATTTTGAGCAAATACATCCTCGCTTGTTCACAAGCTCAGCAAACCAATGATTTACAAAATCGACGATGAACAGAACCGGACAACCAAGAAAGTAATCCAATGCAGATAGGAAGCAACATAGTTTCAATGATATGCTGGTTTGCTGTCGTGTTGTTGTGCAGGTTTACAACAGCGAAACTTCAAATAAAGGTATCAGCAATGGATTGTGGCTTTAGAGAGGTGGAGTTTGGATGATATAAATCGGTGGTACAATACATCCGTCTATCAACGTAGTAATGAAGCAACAAAGGAATGGTGCAATAAACAAAAGCGTATAGGTATACACACGCTGACCTGCAAGCCTGCCCGCGCTCCAACCTGCCTGCCGTCCTGCTTGCCTGCCGACCGGTCTGCCGGCGTGCCTGCCTGTCGGCACACAGACAGGCAAACCTACCAACAGGCTATTTGCAAATGGGCAGGCTCAAATATAATGTGGAAACGGTATGGAATTAAAAGCAGGACAGTGCGACTGATTTTCATCAGCAAGATGTGCAACAAATATACAATAATGATAAGATGTTTGATTTTCTCTATTTTTCAGAGGAATAGCTTTGGTTATAAGGAAGAAAAACATTATTTTTGCAAATGAGAAAAGCGTTCTTTTGATTGATGCAGAACATTGCAGAATAGAGAAGCCCGCTGGTTTCCAAATCGTTACCTGTCAAGCTGACAATCTTTGTAAGTCCCTTGTTTTCAATGAGTAAGACAAAGTAATATGTCTTGCCTGATGGAAGGTGATGTGCTTGGTGATACCAGATGCTTCTATCCATCGTTTCACAGGTCGATTAATCCATGATGGGTCTTGTAGCCCTTCAAAGACAAGTCGGTCTGCATCGCCTCGTTCGCCACACAAGGAATATGCCTGATCAGAAATTGGCATATACTCTACACCCTTGGTTTTCTGTTGGGTAAAATGGAGCTGGTAATGTTCCTTGTCTTTCACAATATCGCGCCACTTTAGCTGTTTGATGTCACTATGACGTAATCCTGTCAAGGCAGAAAATAAGGCTGCTCTTTTGAGAATTTCGCTATCGCATGGTGTTGCTGCCAGTTGGTTGAGTTCCTCCAATGTCAGATACTCGCGCTGGCTTTCCTCGTAGTATATGTTCTTAACTTTGGCTGCAAGGTCGATGGTCAAGTAACCATCGATGAAGGCTTGATGAAGACCTGCCTTGAATATCGAGAAATAGGTCGAGGCGGTATTGGCTGATATGGTTCCTGTCTTACTGCCTCCTTGGGGCGCATTGATAAGGTAATCCTTGTAGTCTTCGATGAGATTCAGGTCTATGCTACCAAATAGAAGCGGCTTCCCATCTGTATATAACTTCAGAAGTGCAAGTTCACGATTCCAATTGACTTGAATGGATTTGGAACTATTCTTGTGACGCTTCTCCTTCAACTCTTCAAAGTACTTGATAAAGTCGCACTTTGACCTTTCGTTTTGTGCTGCTTGTTCAGCCTCACTATCTGTGTACAATGACTGATTATCGTATTCGTGCTGACGGAGGTCACGTACTTTGTCAGCAAAGATGCAAGCCTCTTGGTCTTTTTGTGAGCGGCACATGATGATTCCATTGGCATCACGCTTGGGACGATAGTAGGCTTTACCATTAGCCAGTGTCCTTCCTGAACTATTCTTATCAAAGATAGGAGTAGTTATAAACCGCCCAAGTGGTTCATGCTTACGGAGAGGCTTATCCTTGCCAGGCTCAAAGACAGGAAAACTTTCAATGAGCAATGACCACTGCTCCTTGTATTCAGATTTGCGGAGTATTACTTTGAATACCGTGCGCTTCATAGGAGTCTTCATAGTTTGATGGATTTGTAGAGTTTGTCGATTTCTGATTTTGGAGCGTAAACATAGTTACCTATCTGTCGGGTAGGGATGGAGAACTTGCGGATATGAGCCCATACGGATGAATCATGAATCCTGAACTTCTTCGAGATTTCTCCTATGGTATAGCAATTCTCTGGTTCCATGTTGTATGTTTTTGGTATAGGCTTCTTGGCAGCCTTCCGCACTTTCTTCCTCAGTTCGTAACGCTCATCCAAATCAGAACGTTTCAGCCTTAGCTGACGTTGGCCGAGATTAACGGCCGGAAGTTTCTTTAATCGAATGTCACGATACAATGTACTACGTTCAACGCAGTACATTGCTATTGCCTCTGCTGCTGTTAGATACTCTTTGATGTCTGGAATTTCCTTCGCCATCTGCTCATACTTCTTTTCCTTCTCTTCCTGAGCCTTTTTCCTCTTAGAGGCTACAGCGGAACAGTTGTGAGAACAATACACAGCATCAATGGTGCGAATCTCAAAGATGGTTCCGCATATAGGGCACTTCCTTCGGATATGATAATTTGCCTTTGCCATTTCTTACATATAATAAGGTATATGTCTTTAAGTTTAACTTCGTCAACCTTTAAGTCGCGTGAACGATTTGGCGCAAATTTACGATAAAAATCCGAAATCAGAGCCAAATACACAAAGTTTAACAAAATAAAAATCGGTGCAACTCAATGAGTTACACCGATTCGCTTATTATTGTTTATTTCTTTTTATCAGCCTTACTTAACTTCCTCAAAGTCCGCATCCTGAATGTTGTCATCGTTTTTCGCGCTGTTGTTCTGGGTCTGCTGGTCAGCCTGTGCGTTCTGGTTAGGTTGTGCGCCCTGATACATCTGTGCGCTTGCGTTCTGCATGACGGTGTTCAGGTTGTTTATGGCGTTGTCTATTGCTGCCACGTCACCGTTCTTGTGAGCGTCTTTCAGTTGCTGGAGAGCGGACTCGATTGCCGGTTTCTGGTCTGCCGGAATCTTGTCGCCGTTGTCCTTCAGGAAGTTTTCGGTGGTGAATATCATCGAGTCTGCCTGATTCATCTTGTCCACGCGCTCGCGCTCCTTCTTGTCAGCCTCGGCATTCTGTTCTGCCTCTGCCTTCATGCGGTCAATCTCCTCTTTGCTCAGACCGGACGATGCCTCGATGCGAATTGCCTGCTCCTTGCCGGTGGCTTTGTCCTTTGCGCTAACGTTCAGAATACCGTTGGCGTCGATGTCGAACGTCACCTCAATCTGCGGAACTCCGCGACGTGCCGGAGCGATGCCCTCGAGGTTGAACTGACCGATGCTCTTGTTCTGCGACGCCATCGGACGCTCACCCTGCAGTACGTGTATTGTCACTGCCGTCTGGTTGTCCACTGCGGTGGAGAATGTCTCGCTCTTCTTGCAAGGTATTGTTGTGTTGGCGTCGATGAGTTTTGTCATCACGCCGCCCATTGTCTCTATACCCAGTGTCAGCGGAGTGACGTCGAGCAGCACGATGTCGCCCACACCGCCTTCCTTGTTGAGGATTGCGCCCTGTATGGATGCGCCCACTGCAACCACCTCATCCGGGTTCACGCCCTTTGAAGGCTCTTTGCCGAAGTAGTTCTTCACGAGTGTCTGTACGGCAGGTATACGGCTTGAGCCGCCGACGAGTATCACTTCGTCTATCTGCGATGTTGAGAGCTTGGCGTCTCTCATGGCGTTCTGGCACGGAACGAGGCATGCCTGTATGAGGTCATGAGCCAGCTGTTCGAACTGCGAACGTGTAAGAGTCTTCACGAGATGTTTCGGCACACCGCCTTCGGCAGATATGTACGGCAGGTTGATTTCCGTAGATGTTGTGCTCGAAAGCTCTATCTTGGCTTTCTCGGCAGCCTCTTTCAGACGCTGCATTGCCATCGGGTCCTTGCTCAGGTCGATGCCCTCGTCTGCCTTGAAGCCGTTTACGAGCCAGTCTATTATCACCTGGTCGAAGTCGTCACCGCCCAGATGGGTGTCACCGTTTGTTGAAAGAACCTCGAACACACCGCCTCCGAACTCGAGGATAGATATATCGAACGTACCTCCACCAAGGTCGAACACGGCTATCTTCATGTCCTTGTTTGCCTTGTCCACACCGTAGGCAAGGGCTGCCGCAGTAGGTTCGTTCACTATACGGCGAACGTTGAGTCCGGCAATCTGTCCTGCCTCCTTTGTAGCCTGACGCTGAGAGTCGGAGAAGTATGCCGGCACTGTGATGACCGCATCCGTCACTTCCTGTCCCAGATAGTCCTCTGCGGTCTTCTTCATCTTCTGTAGTATCATCGCCGAAATCTCCTGCGGAGTATACTTACGGCCCTCGATGTCCACACGCGGATAACCGCCTTCGTTCACAACGCTGAACGGAACGCGCTCTGCCTCTTTCTGGCTCTGTGCGTAGGTCTCGCCCATGAAGCGTTTTATAGAGTACACGGTGTTCTTCGGGTTGGTGATAGCCTGTCTCTTGGCAGGGTCGCCCACCTTGCGCTCACCGTCTTTCACGAATCCCACAACCGAAGGAGTGGTGCGCTTGCCTTCGCTGTTTGTTATCACTACAGGTTCGTTGCCTTCAAACACGGCAACGCAAGAGTTCGTAGTACCTAAGTCGATTCCAATAATCTTTCCCATAATATTTATCTTTTTCTTGTTATTATTCCAATTTAATGTTATCTTTGGACAGTCGTCCGCTGTCATAATAACAAATGGCATGCCAAATGTCGGAAACGCTGCGGTTGTTGGCAGATTGTATGACAAAATGACATGTTTTGAGGAGGTATTCGTACCGTCCGTGTGCGCGGATTTCATATGATGAGTGCCCCGTGTTATGGTCATGTCCAGCCGCCTTACTGTTGCCGCCCAACTCGCTGAGATTCGGCTGTACGAAAAAATAAATTCTCCGTCCGGCTCTGCGCGCGTATTTTGCGGTTTGTGTAAGCTGCTGATAATGTGTGGTTTATGTCATATGTGCTTGCGATATGCCCTTTTCTGCCGCGCCAAAAAGCCCGTTCCGGCATGCGGAAGAGCCTCTTTCATGTGGTGGCGGAGCCTTTATCGGTGTGCGGAAAAGCTGTTTCAGCGGTGCGGAAAAGGCTCTTCTGCAAGTCTGACAGCATTAACAGGTGTCGCCGTATGTATATTTATGCGCTTCAGATGCGTTTCCGGGCGTCCGCGCTTTCCGGTTTGCTATTTTCTGCTGTCAATATTTTTTACCGTCAGGAGGCTTTCCGCCGTTCTTCCGTGTGCGTTGTCCGCTCCCGTGAAAGCGGTGACGGGATGATATCGGATGCGATTGGTGTTAATGTGTGTTAATCATGTTTAGAAATCGCTTCCTCATACGTCTCATATAAAGAGAGGCATAAGAGCGGTGCCATGTCCGGTGTGACGTCATGCCGCTGCCTTTCTCCTGATATATACGAAAGTCGGGTGTAGAGATGAATAAGAACGAATAAACACAGCCATACCAGAGTGGAGCAGAACGATTTTGAAAATATCGCCGCCGCAATAAGGGCGAAGGTGCTTGGCGTAGCCCGTCACTACGGACTCTCCGAAGAGGAGGCTGAGGACGCTGCGCAGGACACAATGCTCAAGCTTTGGGCGATGCGCGGCGAGCTCGACCGTTACCGCTCGGTTGAGGCTCTTGCCGTAAGCATTGCCGCGCATCTCAGTGTTTCGGTGCTGAGGAGGCAGCGTCCTGTCACGCTCGACGACAGACCTCTCATCACCGACGGCTCTCCAGGACCCGACACAAGGCTCGAGATGGCTGAGAACGAGCAGTGGCTGAGCCGGAAGCTCGCAAGACTGCCGTCGTCAGAATATCAGGTGCTGCATCTGCGTCAGGTGGAATGCAAGACCAACGGTGAGATAGCAGCCATAATGGGAATAGCTGTTTCGTCTGTGGCGACACTCCTATGCAGGGCTCGCCAGAGACTATTGGAAGACATCAGAAAAAGAAAAATAATAAACGAACGACACTTATGACAAACGAATTTGAACACATAAAACAGCTCACGCGACGCTTCATGGACGGACAGACCACCGTTGAGGAGGAAGCGCGCCTTGCCTCTTACTACCGCACGCACGACGTGCCCCGTGAGTGGAGAGTGTATAAGGAGATGTTCGCATATTTCGATGCAGGCATGCCGCTGGGGCAGGATAAGGTTGCCGCCTGCCCCTCGCGCCGTGCCCGCCG
>OGXJ01000212.1_pt1 | contig 45905 bp, 54 predicted proteins | sample 1576231 | NCBI WGS metagenome assembly OGXJ01 (sample SAMEA3541539, study PRJEB24748) | human gut metagenome | biome: human gut; feature: human-associated habitat; material: faeces | place: China | collected 2012
CACGGGATTTTTTTCCGCTTCCACGGGATTTTTTTCCGCTTCCACGGGATTTTTTCCCGCTTCCACGCATTCATATACGGTTCCCCAATCACGCAACATCTGAGATGGGGTAAAATAAACGTGATTATCAATCTTTATAGTTTCTATCAACCCTATATTCTCCAAACGTTTGTAAATACGCCTCAATGTATCTACCTTATTAGGCAATACAGAGCAATAACAAGCTACATATTTATAGTCAGCCATATAATATGAATTTCCATCGTATTGTATCGGATTTTTCGTCAACAATCCAAATAAACATGATGCCAAAATACTTTCAGTTGGATTTAAATCTAAAACTTTTGAACGTACTAAGTCCAATACCAAATAGCATCTTTCTTTCATTTTCTAAATTGATTATTTTTAAACTTTTATTTATTTATCATCTTTATTCTATGTCCTTTATCGGACATATCATATTACAAAATAGTTACCATCTTGGCATTTCCAATTTGTGCACTTTGATGTGAATCTTAAATACTTTGTTTCGCTAATCGATATTAATTCGACAAAACCCATATCAGACAAAATTCTAAGGTTCTTGTAAGCTCTTTTAGGGATAGAAAAAAGAAACGGGAAGTTATCAGACATTTCCTTTTCAGAATATTGATACCATACAACATTTCCTAATTTTATTGAATTGCTCCATAAAGTTAAAGTCATACATGCGGCAAGCGTAGTTGCTTGTACAATTGTTAAGCCATGTACAATGGCAAACTTTTGGTCTATAAATATATTGTATGTCATAGGTTATAAAAAAAAACCCGAGGTTTGGGCTACCACACACCAAACCAAGGGTTTCAAGCTAATTAGCAATATCGTATAAACGGTGGTAGTCGTTTGTTTATGCTGCAAAAATAGATGTTTTATTTGAATTATCAAACATTATTGGTTTAATTCTGCGATAAAGCCCTTAATATTTTGCTTTCTTATATGTCCTTTTAATACCCTCCCCTCAGAGAATACTGTATAATAGCCTAATCTATTCCATGAAACTACGTTGTTAGTCCTATTTTCCAGATGTATATAGGTTCCACCCTTAGAATTTAAGTCATACAAAAACCGGAGTAACCTTATAGCTTCCTCCTTATCCCCAAGGTAAACAGTAATATACTTTTGATATATATTACTAGTTTTAAGCATAATGTAATAATGGTCTATACACCCATTCACCTTTGCAGCGCACAATTTTTGGTTCCCAAGGTCTGTTACTTTCAACGTTTCAACCTCTACTACAGTTTGGGCATACACGCTTACACACATTACTGATATCACTAAAAACAAAATAATTTTCTTCATTCTTCTATCAATTTTATTGGCTTAAATGCTTCAGTTACTTTACGCAAATTCCCCTCGCTTTCGTTCGGAACAATGGAAACGACCGGATAACGGGAACGGTCGCCGGGCTTTTGAGAAATTGCAAATTGTACATTCATATCAAAGATAATTCCTTTTACAAATCCCTTTTCTTGCAATATTGCGTCGAATGTATCGCGGATATTGGGTATTGTTGACGCTGTCCCCTTTGTCGTAAACTGCCAAACTCCGCCAACGCCACGAACCAACGGAACAATAAAAGTTACGGTTAACGTTACAATCCATCCGTCGCCGCCATTCTTAACAGCCCGGTTTGGGTGTTTTTGCGCAACGCCTGCCATTAAATCGGGATAATCTTTTGTACTGTATTGTGCATATTGTTTCCCGTTCCATACAAAAAACGTTTCCCCGTCGCCGTATGCTATGCGTCGCCCGTCGTCGTCCCGGTATTCGTACATTTCGTTACATACCTTTTCCGGGCAATCATCCGGGAAAATTATTTGAATAGTTTGCGGCTTTTCGCCGTATGCTTTGGTAAACAATCCGGCATACTTTCCATTAGCAATAAAATAGTCAACACTTTTTGGATATTCTTTTCCGTTGGTTGCTTTCTCCTTATACCCTACTTTGATAAGCCCCACACGTGGCAAAACAACACGTTGTATGCCGGTGGTTGGTCTGTTTATGTTTATACGTCCTTTCATAATCAAATATCAATTTCAGTATTTAACAAATCTTTCTTTGTCACGGGTTCCGGCTTTTTAGGCTGTTTTTCTTCGATTTTAGCCACTTTTTCTTTTTTTGGTGTAATTGTACGTTTTGCGGTTTTCTTTTCCTTGACGGGCTTGTTTCCCGCCGTTTTTGCCGTTTTTCGTGTGGTTCTCTTTACGGTCTTGGTTTTCTTTTCCTCCGGTTCCGGTTGTGGTTCGGGTTCCGGGTCTTTCTTCAAATCCTCAACGGTAACGGCTTTTTCCGGTTCCGGCTTTTTCTTTTCCGCCGGGGCTTTGCTTTTAACAAGTTCCGCCAACGTCAGCGAAACAATATTGTTTGTCAAATCCGGTTCGTTATCCAATGATATTTCCCCGGAAACCGCCGTAAATGTATTATCCCGTTTTTCGTCCTCAATTGCTGCCAACTCCAAAAGATACGGGATTTTCTTTGCGTTCGGGCTGTCGGTTTGGTCTTTCAAATTGTACGTCGGTTTCTTTCGCCAATCTTTCGGGCTGAAATTGAAAACACGGTCAATCGGAATATCCGGGAAATTTTCGTTCCACATCATCGCATATAAATGCAACTGAATTTCCGCTTCTTCGTAAAATCCTTTGCGCCCGCTTTTGAAATCCACAATTGCGTTTATGTATTCTTTTGAACCGGGCTTTGATAACATCGTACACGGTAAATCAATCATTCCGGCGTAATTATGAACGGGGTGTACCAACGCAATTTCCACGGCTAACGGTTTAACGTCATAATCCAAAACAAATTGCGCAAATGCTAATATATCCTTTTTGAAATCATCAGCGTAATAAATGAAATCGGCGGGCAATTTGTTGTTATCAATATAATCTTTCAATTTGGCTTTCAATCCGTCCAAATCATAAACCCGGTTAATTATAAGTTCCTCAAATTGGGCGTGCATAAATGTACCATACGCCGCCCGTTCTGCTTTGTATCGTTCCGCCTCGTCAATACCTTTGTCGGCAATCCATTTAATCAGAAATCCCGATTTTGGCATTGTCTGCGATAATATGGTTGTAACTGACGGATAAAATTCCGGGGTTCCGTTGTCGTCAAACTTGTAATAATATCGGTGTCCTTTGCTGTTTAGCTGCCATACTTTATACGGCGGTTCGATTAATGCGCCATCAAAGAACATTGCCGTCATTTCCTCAATGGTCATTCCCGGAACAATTTCAAAAGCCCCGGCGGGTTGTTCTATTTCGACCGCATCCAATCCGGCAACAATCTGTTGTTCCTCGTCTATCTCCGGGAATTTATCGGCGGGCAATTGCCCCATTGATTTTGCCAAATCTCCCATCGCATTTGTTGCGCCTTGCAATGCGCCAACCATTTCTTTTACCGTTTCCGGCTGTTTTTTTTTCGCTCTCATATTATTATTTTTTTTCGTTATATGTCATATATGTTGCAACCCCAAACATTCCGGCAAATAGAAAATGGGCATAATTCCAAAATCCGGCAATAAAGCAAATTGCGCACATTATGCCGAACGACCATGTAAAGAACTTGTTTTGCCATTCGTCAGAAAAAACAACGTCGGTCATTTTCTCTATTCTTTCAACTATCCTTTTCATTTCTTAATCCTCCAATCCAAACAGATAATCGGCGGAACAACCGCACATTTCGCAAATTATTACTACCCATTCCGGAACAATCCTTTTGGTTGTCCCGTTGCAAAGATTTGTCATATTTACCTGCTGTGCGCTTTCGCTTGCACCCTCAAAAAGACGGGCGGCAATGTCTTTTTTCAAAACCTTTTTTCCGTTCGCCTCGGAACGGGCGATTGCTTCGTTTACTCTTAATCTCAATGCCATAACTTTAATTTTTATTGTTAATAACTCGGTTCGTTACTCTCTTTGTGTCCGCAATGCGTACACGTTGTTTCCTCCCAAATTGGGGTATATTCTGGGGGCGTAATATATCCGTCCCCGCCTGTTTGCTTATATTCGCCGTCCGTAACCTCCATTTCGCCGCCACACTCCGGGCAATCGCCATTACCGACCAAATCCAAATTCGGGATAATGGCGAAAACCTTTTTTACATACACGCCCAACGCCTCAGATATGGACGTATAACATTGGGCGGTTTGTTCCTCGGTTGTTTCCTCGCTGATTGCATCGAAAACAGAACAACCCCAATTGTCGGGTATGTCCTCAATAACTTTGTTGTTGAGTAATTCCGAAACGATAATGTCGGATACCTGTTTGGCGGGTTTCCCGGAAAGGGTCGCCAACTCGTTTAATTCTTTGCTATCTTTTACTTTCATATCATTGCCGGGTATTCCCCCCGGTGGGTTTTATTTTTCTTCTTTATACAAAATTCCCTTATATGGTTTCCCGGTATCAACACTCTTTTTTATCAAATGTCTGTACATACCCCGCTTTTCCGCATCTATATAATTGTCAAAACGAACACATTCTTTCCCGTCCGCTCCATATCCGACTATTTGGCAATTATATTTAATTTTATTTCGCCTTGCGGGTTTATAGTTCATATTTTCCTTTTGCGTACACCAACGTAAATTGTCTGCAAAATTATGATACTTAACCCCGTCGATATGGTCAACGTATGGTTTGTTTTCCGGGTTCGGGATGAAAGCCGCCGCAACTAATCGGCTAACTTGAAACTTCGTATTTACTCTGTTTTTTGATAAAGTAACACATAAACCGGACGTTGCGGGTTTACAAGGCGTCAAAATTATATTGCTATCTAATGACTTTATACGCCCGTAATTGCTTACTTCATATAACCCCTCATAGTCTTTTATTTCTTTCCAAATTTCCATACTACTAATTTTATTCTGCAAATATAAATATTATTTTTGGTTTTGCAAATGCAATAGTATTTCATTTATCTATTTTTCAAAAATATATCTTTGTTTCTAAAATCATTTTTGCGAGGTGCGTTGGATAATCGGATTTTTAATCTACCTTTGCAATACCGCATTACCAAAAATCGCTCTCGGTTACTGCGTAAAATTTCCCCGGTGCATATTGATTTATGACGCCGGGGGAATTTTTATTTCTTACTCTGATAATACAACCATTTGTAAATTTCGCCGTAATATCCGGTTTCCAATACTGCTTTTCGTATGGTCTTTGCGTCGTACTCTCCAAATGTTACGTACTCATATATTGACGGGTTTTCATGCAACGCAAATTCAAATGTTATGTCAATATATGCGTCGCCGACCTTGTTAAACGCATGGTCAATCGGTATTGGGACGTTTGTTTTTCCCTCACAATAAAGAATCCGTTCCGGGAACGCCTCGCAAAGTAAATGGGAATTTCGATAACATTCTTTCGGCTTTGGCTTAATTACGTGCCGTATGTAGTCCAATTCGTAATCCTCCAATACATCAGCCGCCGGAACTATTTTAACTGGCTTTGCTGCGTTTAATAAGTCTTGGAAATATGCTTTTTGTCTTTCGTGCAAAGGTAGTTCCAACATCATTTCAATTTCTTTTATTATTATACTTTCCATACAATTTGTTATTCCGTCCATTCCTCAATATACATTTCATACGCTTCTTGGCAACAACACCCCTCACAACTTATATATCCATTTGGGACGCCGTGGGTTCCTTTTTCATCATCATCCAAAGGACAATATAAACACAAATCGTCGCTTAAATCATCAGCGGTTTTTAATTTAGGGTTCTTTATTTGCCATATACCCAATAATAGGGTTGCAATTAATAATACAAAGAAAATTAATATTATCACGTCCATATTTTAACCTTTCATTCTACCAACATAAGACAAATTCAATACATCGTACATTTGCCCCATAACGGCAAATTCTAACATTGCGTCGCTGTTTGCAACGTCGTTTATCCTCAATAATGGGTATTTGTTGCCGTAATCCGTAACGTACCCGTCCGGTTCAATGTCTGAATAAATCCGGTCGTCGTCGTTATTACCAAAGTATTTATTTAGGCTTTGCAGAATATTGTTTTCCAAATATTCATTGCCCAATACTGCTTTTATTTTATCCTGCTTTCTTAGTGCGTATCGCATGGCTTTTAAGTATTAAACCGGGGATTGCTCCCCGGCTGTTTGTTAATTTTGATTTTTCCAAATTTGATAATCATAATAAGATTCAAAGCACATATAGCCCCCGCATACCTTTGTAACCTTTTCCGCCCATGGACATTGTTTCTTTGCTTGGTATCTGCTTTCGGTCTCAACAAATTTTGTTCTCATAATGTTCTCATTTTATTTTCCCTGGGAACCCGCCAAGTCGTTGTTGTTTGACAATGCAAATATACAACCTTTATTTTAATCATCAAAAGAATTTCTTTTTATTTTATCGGAAAATGGCAAAAAATTCTGTTTTTGGTTCAAAAGATAGTTATTTTGGTCGAATTTTCGATTTAAGCCACTTTTTCGGGCGAAATGTGTAATTTATCCATCCGGGAAAGAAAAGCCCGCCACGGGGCTAAAAATGGGCAAAACGAAAAAAGCCGGGGGTAACCCGGCTAATCATTGAAAACAATCTTTATTTATATGGTCAAATGTAATTCGATACAAAGATAGTTATTTTTCGATTGTTATAACCTCAAACCCGGTAATTTTTGTATGTGGATTTTTTGAAACAATATCAAATTCACGGTTTTTTATCCGTTTTGTTTTCCATAAAAAACCTAACCAACGCTTATATTGCACAGTTTCCGTTATTAAAAGGCTATCCCGTGTTATAATTTTGCCCGAAAACGTATTATTTTTAATACATCCGTCAAAATCAACCCATTTGTCGGAATACTCAATACAACGTAATACAGTCGTAACCGTATCGCCGGGCAAATATACAACACTATCCCGGACGGTTGCCCGCAATTCGTTGATTGTTTCCATTTGGGTTGTTGTAACCCGTTCCAATTCCCGGTTCTTTGTTTGGAGGGTTTTTATTAGTTCCGCATCGCTCGCCCGGTATCTTTCAAACTCCGACAATTTCAGTTCCAAAACTCCAACTTTGGCGGCGTTCAAACTATCCTTTGTTTTGTACGTTTCGACGTCCTGCAACAATGTTTCTGTATTTCCCCGGTATCTGTTCCGTTCGTCCGTCAATTTTTCAATTTTCGTTCGTTGCACCCATATTGTTGCAACGGCGGCAACTACCATCGCAATTGCCGCCCAAATCAAATACTTTTTCATACAATTTTCTTTATTGCTTCAAAATGTATCTTTGCAATTCTATCTCGCCCGGCGTCGCTCATCATAAAACGGCAATCCTTTTCCGTATCAAAGAAAAAGTTTTCAGACAATACCGCCGGGGCTTTCGTGTGCTTCAGAATGTAAAATTGGCTTTCTTTGTCCGGGTCGCCGTCGCAATGGTCGAAACGCATTTTCCAACCATCCGGGGCAAACTCCTTTTCTGCCTCATTACAAAGGACGGTTGCAATTGCATCGGCTTTCGTTTCGCCGACGCTTGTATAACATTCCCATCCGGTGCCGCCTCCGGCGTTCCCGTGTATGCTGAACAATACGGCGTTCTGTCCGCAATCGTCATATATCACGTTAGCACGGCGACAACGTTCCGGCAATGAAATGTCGTTATCCTCCGGTACCAAAATTTCAAACTTTATTCCCTCTGCTTTCAACATCGCCGCAATACGGCGTACAATATCACGGTTAAACTCCCATTCTAACAATTGGGAACCGTCGCCCCAAATGGGGGAACGTTTTCCGGCGCAATCCACGCCGTGGCCTCCATCAAGAATAATTACTTTCTGTTTCATAACTCCATTTAAAATTTTTATTGTAAATGGGGACGGGCTGTTGGCTTGCCCTTTCGGCCGGTTAATTACTCCGCCTATCCCCGTTGCAAATAGAATTATTTATTTACTCATTTTCTTTTTTATGGGGCTTTTCGCCCCGGTTATTATTCATAAAATTCTGTTGCCCCCTTTTCTAACTCATCCGGTATAAACGGCATACCTACCATTTCTTTGAAGTTTACAATAACCTCAAACAAAGGTTTTCCGTCTGTTCCGCTTTGCAGATAAAAGCCATCATCAATATTTGAATTAGCCAAAAATCTAACTGACTCGCCCTGCTGAATTGGGAATGATATACTTTTAGACTGAATGTTCTTGGCAATCTTTCTGTTTGCTTCAATGGTTGTTGAATATCGGCTGTTTGGAACTTCCGTTAATGAACCTTTGACGTGTACGGAATCCGCCTTAATTGGGGCGTTGTTCTTATCCCGGAACATCATCATAATAATTTGGCTACTGCCTGCTGATAATTGCTTTAATTGTGCCATAATCATTTGAATTTTTTCTTGTTAATACTATGTTTATCATTAATCGCCTTTATTAGCTTTTCGGCTTCTTCTTTCGTTATACACTTGACTATTTCCGCCGCCATATCTATTGCCTCAACTGCATTGCTTTGTTTGAGTTCGTAATTCTCTTTCATGCTCCAACCCTCCCTTAATAGAATACCCAATGTCAGTAATACAACAAAAAATGGAATACTGTAAAAAGGAAAAACCATAAGCCCCAAAACATCAATCATCAATACGTATAAAACTAAACGCAAATAGTCTATGATTTTTTGCCCGGTTTTCCGCATCGGGTGGCTGCTTAATTTTTCTTTTCTCGCTTTCACGGCTTCGTATGCCGTCCAAAAATCAAAGAATGTCGCAAATACTACAAAAACACAACATACAAAGATTATTATCAAACAAACTTTCATGTCGTATTGAATGAAATAAAAATACTTTTCCATCGGTCTTTTTTGTGGTGCGGATTGTTCCGCACCGGGTTAAACTTTGCATATTTTGATAAAATATTTTTTTTCAAATATTCCCTAACAACAAAAACCTTTGTTGGTGTTACATAACAAATAACGGGCTTGCGGTCGTGGCGAATATCATACGCCATTGTTCCCAACTAAAAATTTTATCCATATCGTCCATAAATAAAGAGTTAAGGGGCGGCGGTAAACCGCCCCCGTTTTGGTTATTGCTTTATAATCTCGCACAACATAAATTCCGTGCGGTTGTCAACCGCCGTTGGTTGTTCCGTTAATAATGTTACGTTCTTGCATCATTTAAGTAAGTGAAAATGGGGACGGGCGCACCCGCCCCCGGTTAATTATTCTACCAATGCGGCGTTATTTACTATCACGTTGCCACTTTTTGCGGTTGGGCTTCCGCTATCCGTGCAATTGTTCAATTCAATACGGGCGTTCGTTCCACACAAATACCCATATTTTGAACCGTTCAAAGATATACAATTTACGAACTTACCAAAATTTTCATCCTTCCCGGACTTATCGCCGGAAACGTAATAATTGTTTGTGTTGTTCTCGCAAATGCAACCAATCACGAATATTTGCGAACCTCTGCCGCCCTCCGCCGCCGTTGCGCTTCCAACTAACGCGATACCGTTATTAACCTGTTTACGGCAATAGGCGTTATATATCGTATCGTGGCAACCAAAAGCGGGCGTTATTCCGGCTTTTACGTTGTATTCAAACAATCCGCCAATAATGGTTGTTTCGCAACGTTCGTGGTCGCTATATCCGTCGTCGTTATTGTCGTGGCTCCAACAATCAATCATCGTTGCAACGGTATGTTTCGCCAATGCCGGGTCAGTCGTTGTGCTGTGCGCGTTGAACCCGTCCCCGGTACTCGAACCGCTAAACGCCCGTGCCGCTTCGCATCGTATCAATTCCACACCAATTGCCGCCTCCCACGACCACGCACCGCCGCCAAATGCGTATTTTGCTGCGCAATCAATCGCCCGTCCGCCGTGGCAAAACCTTAACGAAATTGAACCGTACCAACATTCAATATTAACCATTTCAAAAGCAACGGAACCGTCATTGCCGGAAATACCGGAACCGCCCGGAATGTAAACCGGGTTGGCGGCTAACGTTGTACCCTCTTTGATTTTGACGTACAACATTTGTGCGTCTGTATCATAAAAGAACGTGTAACCCTCGGACGTTTTCACGGCATCCAACGACGTAACACGGGTTATCTTTGTGCTATCACAACGGTACGTTTTCCCACGTTGTAACGGGTGGCGTTCGTTGTCCGGTATCAACGTACTTTCGTCGAATACCTCATGTTGGAACAATTGGAAATGGTCGGCGGCTAAAAAGGACGACAACGGGGTTTGGTAAACGTTCGTTGTACCCGCAACTAATGTTCCGCTATCAATTTTTGTTCCGCAAATGATACGGTTAACTAATCCACGTTTACCGATAAGACGGACGGAACGTTGGTTTGACTTGGTTTTGATATTCAAACGTTCGGTCGTGTCCCCTATCAATATAATTGTTGTATCAACGCCTGTTTTGGAAAATGCGGCGGCAAACGTCGCTAATGCGGCACTTTCCGTCGTGCCGGGGTTCGTGTCGTTTCCGTTGACCGCATCCACGTAAACAACGGCGGCGGTTGTGTTTACAGTTGTCCCGTGCTTTATGCTTTGGCGTTCCCATTCGCTCAATTTGTTTATTTCGCCTTTTGTCAAATAGTTGTCGCCAACCGATATTGCCGCACCAACGCCACTAATTTGGAAACGTATCAATATACGTGTTGTATTCTTCGGAATTGTGCCGGAGTGAGTACAAAAACCGCCTGCACTTAATTGTAACGTTAACCGGGAAATCTCGGCTGAATCATTGTAAAATATGCAATACATTGCGGCGATTGTTGCACTACTTACAACCACATTATCCGCACCGTAACCGATAACGTCGCCAATCTCAAACGGACTATCCGCCAATTTGAAATCATATCCAATAAATGCAGTAGTTCCGGCATTGTTCACCGTATAAGATAACGTTGTGCGTGTTCTTACAACATTCATTGCTGAACCCTGTAAATTAAATTCGTTGTAATACGGGGCGTAATTAATTGTTTTAATGGGAATATCTTTTACCTTTTTCCATGCGTTCCACGCCTGTTTTGCGAACATACCGAACGGGGTTACATCTTGACCCGTCCACATCATACAACGGTAAATCGTTAACGGCTGTGTACCTTTTCGGTTGTCGAATGTTACACGGCAACCGTTGGATAACGTCGAACGTCCGGTTACATTGTAAAAAGATACCCAACCGTCAAATTGCGGGTCGGTCGTTAATTGAACGGCTGAACTAAAGGCACCCGACGTTATAGGGTCAAATGCCACATTTAACAAATGACCTGTACCCGGCGCACTAATTTTCATTAATGCGTTAAGATAATCCGTTGTTGGATTATATGGGAATTGCGACAAATCCAATAAAACCCCTAAAAACGAACCCACGGGCAAAACAATACGGTCGGCGTAATATTCCGGCGTTCCTACAACGGAAACAGCTCGCACGCCCTCCAATTCATTAATATCCGAACCCGCCTCAATAAACGGGTCGGGGTAAAAGTTGGTTGCGTCCCCCATACCGTCCGGCAAACCCATTCCCCCGGTTGTCGGAGTTTCAAACAATACATTTACAGACGTGGCGGTTGTTTGGGAACCGTAAAAAATCGTAAACCCGTAATAATTTTCGGTTGGCGTTACGGTTTTCGTTGTCCCGTCGGGCGTTAACGTCATTGAGCCAATAATGTCAAATGTTCCGTCGGCTTTAATACCCTGTATATTTACCGGGGCGTTGCCTCCAACGGGCGTTAATGTAAATTGGTATGGTTGACCCGCAACCAAAAATGTACGCACCTTTTGGGAACCCGCATTTGACCCCTTTACAATACCCGTATCCGTGTACGCATAACGTCCGGTTGCGTTGATTTGGTTTGTTGTGTTCGCAAGCGCAATAACGCCGTCCGAACTCATGCCGATAACAAATTTACCCCAATTGGTCGTCTCGTTGTATAATATTGCCAATTCGCCGGGTTTTACGGTCAAATAACCCGCCCCGAATTGGAAATTTACATAATTCCCCGCCGTATAAGCGATATAAAAAACGTTACCGTCCGGCGTGCCGGGATTGGTATTTTTATTTGCTATGCCAACAAAGGTTCTGTTGGCTCCCACGGTTGAAACAATCGTGTTCAACACGTTTTGCATTATTGCCCCGGTAATTTCTTGGTTTCCGTTTGTCTTAATAACGTTGGCAATCGCTTGTTTTAATTGTTTGTAATTTCCCATAATCTAATTAATTTAATTGTTGTCAAAATCATTATTGAAATCGCCGTTGAAATCTCCATTATTATTGATAATATATCCACGTCCTATTTTCTTAACGACGGTATTTGTTTTAAACTCAATTTCCACGCTCGCCAAATCCCCCTGCGTTTGCCATTTCGGGGTAATTAAAAACGTATCGCAATCGTATTCCCTGCCGTACTTGTCAGTTATATGTATGTAATCAGCCATACGAATAAAACGCATAACGTCGCAAAGGAACTCCGGTGCCAATATCGTACATTTAAACGTTTTGACTGATATTTGTTTTTCCGGGAAAAAATACCCGTCCCGTTCTTCGCCGTCCTCTTCAAATTCATAATCCGGTTTTCCTAACTCTGTACAAAGGTACAATGTATTTTTGAAATCCGGGTTTTTATAGACTATTTGCCCGGCATCAAAAACTAAATTTTCAATGTCCCACCATTCAATTTTAAGGTACCCGGAAACATCTTGTACGACCGTGAACATTTCAGAATACCATGTTTGAACGCCATCCGATAAAGTCATATAATATATTCCGTCCAACTGATTTAATGGCATGGGTAATATTGACGGGTACAATATAACATCATAACCCAACGTTTGAAACCGGACAATCTGCAATCCGGTTTCTTTCATATACGTTGTTATGTTTGCAACTTGCTTTCCGGTCTTTTCATACAATACCACTGACGTAACATTGTTTGACCGTGTGTTTCTCATTATCTGAAACGGTAACAATCTATCAGCCGGGGCAAATAACGGGTAAATTGCGCCGTATGCGTAATTTTTTCTGTGGTTCTGTTCATTTATTGACGTGTACCACGGTAAAACACTTATGTTGTTATTCTGTATCATATTTCAACGTTGCTTTAATATTTCGACTACACAAATTTACCGAAAGTTTATCAACTTGACCGTTACCGATATATGTTTTAACTAACTGCATCGGGTTTGGGTCTGTGGTTCCTGCCGGGAAATTCAATGTTTGTTTCTTTTTACGTTCCAATCCTCCCAAAGCATAATATTGGGAATTATTTATTTTGAAATTCCGTGCGGGCATATCATAAACCCAATATGTCGGTTGTATATTGATAAACGCTAAATATCCATTTTGCAAAAAATATTCTACGCTATCAACGGTTTGTCTTGTAAACGGCAATTCCAATTGTCCACCTCCGGACGGCATAACCGCCGCAAACAATGCGAATCCATCCAAACTAATTGCACCGGGGTTTAACAACATCAAATCAATATCGGACGTAAAATTGGAAATATTTATTTCTTCTATCTTTCCGGCTGTTACATATTTTGACGTAATCTCTATTGGCAAACCCTCAAACGGCGTTGTTACATCGTCCATCCATTCAAATTGGTAACGTTCCGGCATATCTACTTTATCAAATGAATATTCCGACGTCGCAAAAGCTAATTTCTTGCCATTCCTAACGTTTTCTAACTGCGTTAAATCATAATCAATAATTGGGTTATATCCATACGAACCGCCATTTCTGAACCAATTTATTTGTTCAATCTTAAATTTTCCGCCCTCAATATACCAATAACATTTGTAAATATCCCGTAACATCGTCATAATCTGTTGCAATGTAACCGGGGCTTTTTGCGCCGGGGTTTGATATTCGCCATTAATGATATTGCTTTTCTGACTTATTAGCAACTTAAATGACTGCCCGGAAATAGGATTGTTTGTGTTATAAAGAAATTGGCTGTATTCCGGCGTCGCTTCATGCGTTATTCCGGGCGCAAATTCTTTTAATAGCACATTGATACATGACGACAATGTAAACGCATCACGCAAAGTATATGCTTTTCGGGCTTTTTCCTCTAATATCCAATCCATCAGATAAAACCCAAACCATAACGACGCATAACGCCACGTTGACCGGGCGATTGGATAAAACGTTTGTCCATATATGGAATAAGGCGGCGCAAAATACTTTCCACTGTCGGCTAATCCCCACTCGGTCGGCGTATCTGAAAAATTTTTAGATATAAATGCCACGTCGATTGCGTAACCAATTGCCCGGCGGTAATTTCTATTATTATCTACAATATCATCGGACGGCAACGGGTATGTATCTAAATCGTCTATTTTATCAACATCAACCAAATATCGGGCGTATATATTATAACTTTTCATATCGGCGTGCATCGTACCCGTTGCTCCAGAACCCTCAACGGCGGTTAAATCAAATTCCAACGTATCAAAAGGTTCTTGCGTTATCTTTGTAAACCGGAACATTGCCACATCATCAGAACGGCGGCGTATCTCAACACCTGCTAGCCCAATAGGTAGCCCACCCGCAACTAGTTTTTGTGCAATATGGATATAATAATTTACATTTAATTCCGGGTATAAATCTCCCATAAATTCATCAGGACTTACACCCGTCGACATCCGCCCAACATAAAGCCCGGATATTACCGCCGGGGAACCGTGCGACGTAATTTGTATTTCTTTCAAAATATTACATAGTGCAAAATGATAGGTTTGTATTAATGCGTTTTGGTCAGTCGTGGCGTTTGCGTCTTGTTCCCAATTCGTGCCGCCCAAAAAGCACGAAACAATACTATCTCCGGGAACGTATATTTGTATCAATGGGCGTTTTCTTATTGTAAGAAATTCGATTTGTGGGGCCAACTCAATTAAATTGTATTCCTTTTCCAATCCTGCCAAAACGTCGTTGTATTGGTCTATTGTTTCCGGCTGTACCGTAACCAATTTATCATCATCATTAAACGTACAATCCGTTTTCATAAACTTTGCTTTATAGTATTGATTGTATGTTTGTCCCCAATCATCGCTTTTTTCGATATATAGGAAAAATTCAGAATCAAACGGGGCGTTATTGATAATATCGTAATCAGCACGGACAAAGTTTATTTTACCGGACAATTTAGCCCGGTAAAACCTTTGATTTGTTTCCAACTCATAATCCAACGTTAAATCATCCTTATAATTGGGGCGGACGGTTTGTTTGGTTCCGTCCTCCCCTATCTGCAAAAAGAATCTATATTTTGGTGTCATAGTCTTTTTATTTTACGTTTCAAATTCTTGTAACTTTCAATCGTATTTCCGTCGCCATCCACGTAAACCCGTCGTCGGTTCTGTTCCTTAATTTCCCTTACATCATCCGACAAATTGCGTAAATCCGGGCTTTGTCCGGTAACGTTTAACGTCAAACCGTCGCCGTCTGAATAGGATTTTAAATACTTATGTGCAAACGTACCATTGTTTAGCGAATTGATAACGTCCGGTATTATCTTTCTGAAACGGCGTGAACTTCGTTTATTTATCACGGCGAAAAATTCGCCTCCCTCGGCACGTCGGCGGGTTCCGTCCGGTTTCGTTCCTAAATCAATATCATTTCCGCTTTGGTGCGAACCGCCCTCCAAAAGTTCAACGGTACCGTCGCCGTATGTTTCCGTTCCTCCGGTTCCTCCGGTCTGTTTTGCCAATTGCGCCGCCTTGATTTTAGACGCTGCAAAACTCGCCCACATTACGGCAATTGCAGGTATTGCAAACGGGAAACCTAATTGCGACCATATCAACGCCGTTGCTGTTACCATGTTTCCGATTTGCTGCAATGTTTGTATTGCTGCCTGCTGTTTTTGCGCTTTCTGTTGTTCTTTCAACGCTTTTTCTTGGTTTTTCTTTGCCAAATCCAACTCCTTTTGCGCTTGTACAACATTATTTGCGTACCCGTTTGCCCTTGCTTCCAATTCTGCATCCAACGCCGATTGTGCGGCGGAAACCTCTTTATCCGCTTGCTCAACGGCTGCATCTGCTGCGGCAACACGTGCCGCCGTGAATGTATTTAACGCATCCAATGCGTATTGCATAGACGTATTAATTGCCTCTTTTTGGTCGTCGTCCAAATTAAGCCCAAACAAACCGTAAATGTCTGTTCCTCGTTCCTCCCCTTTGGATTGCTCAATTTCTTGGTCTATTTTTTTAATAGTGTTTTGAATTGTTTGTACCTCAACATCAGACAATTTATTGGCGGCTTGCTGATTTAATTCTAAAACCTTTTGCAAACGTTCCTTTTCTGCTTGCAAACGGAATTGAGTTTTCCGGGCTTCTGAATTTCTCAACAAATCAAACTCCGATTGTGCCAACGCTTGTTGTTGGTCGAATATCTGTAATTGCGCTTGCAAATATTCGTCCGCAATTCCGGCTCCCTTTGCGTCAAAACTTGCATTAATCGCCCCGGCGTCTTGCTGTTGCCCGGTCGGTTTCTGTTGGTTCTGTAATAATGCGGTTTGTCTTTCGTTTTCCAACAACTGCATCCGCAATTGTCTTTCCTGCTCGCTTCCCTTTTTGACTGCTTGCAAACGTAATTCAATGCTTTCTTTCTGCAACGCCAATTCCTGCAATTGTCGGTCTTGTTCGATTTTCAATAATGCCTCGGTTTGTTGCTGTTCCAACGCCGTAATTGTGGCGTTTATCGCTTGGCGTCCGGTTTCGTTCAAATCCTTTTCGGTCTGCAATTGGTGTTGCAAATCCTCAATTTGGCGGGAATACTGATATTGCGTTTGTTGGCGACGCTTTGCCCATTCGTCGGTTTCCAACTGCAATTGTGCATCCTGCAATTTTCGGGTTGCTTCCAAATTCTTTTTGTATGCCGCCTCAATTTGTTTTGCTTGCTGTTCTGCTGCCTTTTCCGCATCGCTTTTACCCCTCGGCGTTACGGTTGGGTTCTGTGTTGTTACGGGTTTGTTCCCGGCCGGTTCTTTTGGCGTATCTCCTACGGAAACGGGGATTGTTATCGGCTTTATTTTCTTTTGCATATCATCCAACCCCTCTTTGAAATTTTGGGTAATGTCCTTTACTTGTGCTTTTACCAAATTTCCGTATGCGGCTGCATAATCTGACAACCCTTTTTTAACGTCGTCAAAATCCAACGTAAACGCTCCCTTTAATGCGGTTCCGGTTGCTTTGACAATATCAATAAAGAATCCAAACAAATTTCCCAACGTGTCAAATGTGGTTTTAAATCCGGCAACTATACCGTTCCAAATGGCACGTATCAAAACACTTTCATTGTACAACTCAATAAAGTAATTGACAACATCAATAACCCCTTTTATTATCGCCGTCAATCCTTGGTTAACAAAAACTTTTGCCTGCGTTGTCAACGTTTCAAAATTCCCTCCGGTTGCGTCAAACAACCCGGATAATGCGTTTTGCAACTCAATTTGGCTTTGCAATTGTTCCTCCTGCAATTGCGCCAAAACTCCGGCTTTCCCTTTTACTTCATCCATGTTTGTTGAAATATCTTTCAACGTGCGCAAATACTGCAATCCGGCGTCCTCTCCGGGCCCCCCGAATATATCTGCAATTGCAGCCCCGACCGTTGCCGCATTATCCGGCAATTCTGCCAATTTTGCGGAAACGTCTTGTATAACATCGAACGTTGTTTTGGTTCCGGTCTGCAAATCTTTTTGAACTTGTTCCGACGAAATACCGATACCGTCCAAAGCCGCCGCCGTCGCCGTCGTCATTTCACGCAAACGCAAATTTGCCTCCTTAATTGCGTCAACGCCTTTGTCTGAAAAGATACCCATTTTGTTTGTTTGGGTAACAATTGCAACAAATTGGTCTGCTGATATTCCCGCCTCTTTGAAATATGCCGGGTATTCTTTCAACGTGTCTAAAAATTCCCCGTTCGCATCGCCTCCGGCTAAAAACCCATCCTTAACCAATTGCAATGCCTCATTTGCAGAAATACCAAATTGTTTTGATAATGCGTTTGTTGCAATCAATGTTTCCCGAAAATCTGCGTTGAATGAATCGGCGACGGCTTGCACCTCATTTCTAAACGCTTTCAAATCATCGCCACTTTTCCCGGTAAATTGTTGCGTCAATCTCGTTGCCTCAACTAACCCGGCGTTATAATCGTACCACCATTTAAACGCCGCACCCGCCGCCGTAATTCCGGCAATCGCCAAAAAAACCGGGTTTGAAAGTAATCCCAACAAAGTTTTTCCCAATGCTTTTGCCCCGTCGCCAATAGCTGTAAAAACGGCTTTACTTTCAGCCCCGCCACGTCCTAACGCCAAAAGACTTTCGCCAAATGCGCTATTTAAACCTAACGTTTCTTTTAATTTGTCGCCATACGCAATAATTGCGTCGGACGCCTCCGTATAATTTCCGACGTTCAATTGAAATTTCCCGGTTGCTTCCTGCAAACGTTTCATTTCTTCGTATATTTCTTTGGTTTGTGCAACCAATTTTCGCCCCTCCTCGGTGTTTTCCCGTTCGGCTTTAGTCATGTTGTTTAAATAAATCTTATTCAATGAATATTGCGCCGATAAACGGTTATAACTACCCTCGGCGGATTGATTTATTTTGATAATCAATTTATTTATTTGGTTTGCTTCCTGCTTTGCCAAATTCAACTCCGCTAATTTTTTGGCGGCGTCGCTTTCAGCAAACGCCAATTCTTTTTGCGCACGTGCCAAACGGTCGGCGTCGTCGGCGGCTTTCTTTGTCTTTTTCCGCCCGTCCTCCGTGGCTCCGGAAACCTTTTGCAATGTAGCCGCCAATTGAATCGCCTCGGCTTTGATACTTGCCAATGCGTCCGTATATGTGTCTTTTAACTCGGTCAATTGTTTTATCAGTTCCTCAATTGAATTATCCGGGCTGATTAAATCTTTATACTTTATCGGATTATTATCTGCCATAACAACTATTATTTAAAGTTATTTTCGGGAAATTTCCCCGTATTTCGATTTTCTTTTCTCAAACGTATATTTTATTATCTGCCGGGAAATAACGCCGGAAATCGCTTTATTTTACGTTTTTCTGTTTTTGGGCTTTTCTCGCTTGTTCTTTTACATACTCAAATGCGTTGTAATATTCCAATACGGTAAATCTTTTCGGGTCAACGTGCAAATTCTGCGACAATATCAAACACATATTTTCAAATTGTTTGTCGTATCGTATTTCTACGCTGTCGGCTCCCGAAAATGATTGCGGATTGAAATACGTTATCAACTCTGCTGTAATTTCGTCAATTCTTTTTGCATCCGTTTCGGTTGCTTCCCCGGCTATGATTGTGCGCAATAAAATAACCGTTCTTTCTTTCAGTTGGTCGAAATACTCTTTTAATGCTGCATCATCAAATATCCGGGGAAAATACAACCGCAATTCTTCATCTATTTTTTTTTTAACCGCTTCCAAATGGGCGGTTAATTCTGCGTTCGGAACATCGGCGAACAAATCAACTATCTTTTGCAATCCGTCGTCTGATAAATCATTGCACGGGTTCCCGTCAATGCTCTTTACTAAAACCGCAAAAGATAAATACCGGGGCGAAATCTCGGATTGTATGAAATACACATTTTGGCGCATATTTTCCAACTCAACGGTTGCCATGTTTGGCGTTGGGCTGTTCAAATAACGTATTACCTTTTCAATATGTCGGTCAAAATCCGATAAATCAGAACCAACCCCGGCGTCAACCAAAAGCATTTTGTTATACTTGTGGAAACGCAACATCGGCAATTCGTCTATACTATCATACAATACAACATTATGTTTATTTATAATACATTCTTTCATATTATGCCCTCCTAAAACTATATCCTTTTGCGGTTTTCCTTTCCCCTTTTAAGCATTTACATATATTTTGGTGTGATATACCCAACTTCATACCAGCGATATTTATACTTTCAAATATTTGTATATTATCACCTTTTTTGCATATTATACGACAACTTCTCCCATGTCCTTTTCCACTTTCACAATATCTATAATCTCTTATTTTACAACGCCCTAAACTATCTGAATATTTAATATTTTCAGATTGCGTACACCATTCTAAATTATCAACGTTGTTATTAAGCGGGTTACAATCAATATGATTAACATTAGGCTTTAATTCAGAGTTAATAAGGAAATGCATTGCTACAAGTCTATGAATATAACACCACCGCTTACCATTAGCGTTGTATAATGCTACCGACAAATAACCCTTATTTGTTATTTTAGGTTTTAATATTCTACCTGTTTTATTTTTTACATTACCCATATTGCTAATATAATATGGGTAATCCTTAATTTTTACATATTCTTCATTCATAGCAAAACACGTGTTATCATTGTACTACAAAAGGGAACGCCCAAAAATGAGAGGTTCCCGGTAAATATCAACGCAAAGAAACAAATCAAAACGCAAGTCCACCACGACAAACAGAAATCGCAATTAAACATCTTTGAAAAGAAATCGTTCCCGTGAACTTGTACCCATTCAATAACGCCCCATTTGCGCAATAATGTAAGCACAAAAGCCGCCAACATTGCGACCAATATAACGTAAAAAATAAATTCTTTCATAATCTTACAATTTACATGATTCTCCAATACTTAATTCTCCATAGAACCGGAACCCGCCGTACGGGTGCATTAAAAATTGGTTGTCTATTTCGTCCAAAGAAAAACCCCGGTAAATATTTTCCGCCAACTCATAAACCTTTGTTATTTTCAAACGCCCATGTTTCAGCCAAAAGCCTCCGTTCAACACGTCCAATATTTGCCGCTTAACTGCTTCTTTGTTCCGGTCGCTCGCATCGTTGAATATCTTCCGGAAATCAAACCAAAAGATAAGGGAAAACGAGGTTTTTAGCCCTATTGAAACGCCGGATTCCCAACTAACGTCCTGCGGGTCGTCAATCCAAAAAAACGAAAAATTCCCAATATTTGCATCCGGGGTTACTTCTATATAATCGTTTCGCCCTACATAAACGCACGGGGTAAAATAACGTTTCCGGTCCCCGTCATATTTAACAAGTCTTTCAGCCCGTCCAAATGCTTTGTCCAACCACGGTAAATTATCAACCAATCCGGTTTGTATATTTCCAATAATACGGTCTAATAATTCCGGGTTCGCAATTACCGGGGCTTTGTTATTCGCTGCCATATATCGTTTTTTTTGCCTCTGTTATTAAATCCGGGAAAATATAATGCCATATAAGGATTTTAATATTTTCGTCCGTTAAACCTAAAATTTGGCGTCCATACTTTTTTATTAATTCCTCGGTTTTCCAATCCGCCGCCTTAATTTCAAATTGTTTGTCGCCAACTTCCAAATAAAAGCTACTTTGAAAATCGCCCTCATCCCTTAACGTTACCCGGTTTGTAGGCTGTCCCTTTGCCTCTTTGATTGCAATTGTTACCGGGCTATACGGGGCGTAATCCATGATTGAAACGCCCAAACGGTTAACGCCTTGTTCAAACAATTGTTCCTCGGCGTTCATATCTATTATATACGCCTCGTTGTCCCATATTATTTTTTGCACTAACCGCCCGGACGTTAATTCATCGTTGAACTTAACGACCCGTTTTAATAAGTCGTCAATTTTTCCCATTTACAATTATTCTTTAAAATTATATACAACTTTCATTTGAAATTATATATTAAACAGTTCTGTACCTAACGCCATGATTGTTACAACTCAAACAAATGCGGTCTAATCCTTGCGTATCTAACCGCAAAGCCTCATACGCTTTTTTAAGGTCATAACCCAACCCGCCGGGACGAACCCCGGACGTATTGCCGTCCAACTCATACAGAATATCGGTGCGGCTTGCATTTGACTGATTGCGGTTAACCCTAACGTTGGGATTCATTGCTAACGTTCGCAAACCTATTGCCGCAACCTGCCTTTGAATAACGGTTTGGAACATCTGCCGTTGCGAAATAATAAAGTCGGTCAAATCGCAACCAACCGTTATTTTGCAATTTAGCCCGTAATTGTGGGTATTTGTGTACATAGTATAAGCCACGTCCCATAATTCCGGGTATTGCTCGAATGTTTCCGGGGCGTCAACCTTAAACGGGGAAACCTGCAAATACTTTGTCATTTCTCGCCATGTTTCGACGGAACCAATGTTGCACGTTCCGCACGGCTCCCGGCTCCAATCCTTAGATACGTTTATTGCTTCCATCCCGGCGGGTAATTCGTCTTGATTATAGCAAAGAAACCATGAACCCCCGGCGTTGTTTGCGTCGCTGATATACGGCAAATAACAATCGGTCAACGGGAACCATTGAAAGCCGCCATTTGTAACGGTAAAATCCAAATCGAATGTTTTTACCGGGTCAATCTGCGACGAATGAAATAAATACATTCTTACCTTTCCGGTCGCTCCGGTCATTTGTAGCCCGATTTTCTCAATTTTGGTTGTTACCCCCATACTACGAACCGGAACAATTTCAAATCCTACTAATTTATGGGTATTTTGAATTGTAGCCCGGATTCTGCCGGAACCATCAAAAAACGTTTTTCTTTCCAATAAATTGCGGGTTTCCTTTTCCAACTGCTTAATCTGTGTAAAAGTCTGAACAACGGTTGCAATTCCGTTTAATGTCAGTCTTTCCAAAAAGTCAGAAAAAATGTTGTATGGTCGCCAATACGGGTTTCCGTAATCGTCCCGGCTGTAATCTTCGTTAAAATCGCTCGCCGTCGGTTCCTGCCCGGTATTATCTATTTTTGCAATCCAAAATATATTGTTATGCTTTACCTTTTGCCCGGCTTTATATGGCAAAATCAAATTCCATTCCGGGTATTGTAGCCCCCAATCGTCCGGCATTATTGCCTGCATATTATCCAACGTCAAAAGCGGGTGCGCACCTTGAAAGTACAACCCGCTTTCGGTCTGTGTCAAATGTTCATCAATGAATGTTTTCGGGTCGTATGATTGCTCCCACCCGCACACATTTTTTAACGCTTCGCATATTTCATTTATTCTTATCATAAAAACGCCCATTTATTTCCCATATTAGGAATTAAGATTGCAATAAATAAGGGGGCGGGGATAACCACCCCGTCCCCTCGGTTAAATAATTGTTCCGTTTTCCGGCTTATGCGCTCACACCTCCGCCGGGAAATGCTGCGGCGTTGGTAACATATACAGGCATACCCAAAGGTTCATTTTGGTCGCGTGCTGCAATCTGTGCTTTGATAATTGGATTTGCAATTGTACTTGGGTCGCTATTATAAGCCACCAAAAAAGCAACGTCAACGCTAAATCCGAAATACTCCTTAACGGCGCACGTCAAATCTTCTGTTGCTGCTCCAACGGTTCCGCTTTGGTCGCCAACCGAAGTATAGTAATGTGAACCAACGGGCAAATCAATCATCGGCAAACGTACAACGTCCCACTCATGGAAATTGGCACGTGTACGGCGCAATGCTTCACGGTCAACACGGGTTAACACGCCAATATTTCCATCCTCAACGGCAAAGAATGTTCCGTTCTGTCCGCTTTCGTTAGTTACGTTATTGGTGTAATGGAATTTCTTTCCGGCGTATTCCAACTGTTTGTTTACGTCGTTTGTCGCTCCATGCTGCGCCAACTTGCGAACCAAACTTTCGATTCCGGCGTTGCAAACGATATGCGGCATACGTGGGTAACAATTGGCTCTCATAATTGGGTCAATGTCGCCCAAAATTTCGGTTGCCATTTCCTTTTTAACCTTGATAACGTTACCGGAAAAGTCATAATTCAATTTGTCTTTCAATACCTGCGCTTTCTGTGCTTCCAACGCTGCAATTGCGCCTTTGTCTAACGCATCAGCCAACGCACGTGTATATTTTTCCATTTTACGGTAAAAGTCGTGTTCATACGAAATTTCATTGTTCGTATAAGCCGCCGGGACCATAGTAAAACCGATTGTGTATGTTGCCCACACAACGGTATAAAGTGCGGACGTATTTTCGTCGTCCTCAATTACACATGAACGGACGTTGCCAACGGTAACATCGCCATCGTAATTGATAACCGGGATTTGCACGGTATTACCCATTGAGGCAAACGCCCTTTCCCTCAACTTTGGGTTAATAATGGAATTTGCGGCGTTGGTTTGCTCAATAAAGAAATCCAATGCGCCATACTCACACGGGCGGGTCATATTGCGGTCAAATTCCGGGTTCTGAACTCGCCAATTCTGTAATCTTGTTGCAATTAAACTCATAATGTTTTATTTTAAATTGTTATTAATGCGGGTTTACCCTTTACCCGTGGTTGTTTTATCTCTCCGGCAATGCTGCAATATTGTTGTCTTTCCATGCTTGCGCCATTGCATCCTCAAACTCTTTGGAACCTGCGGTCATTCCCTGCGCCATCAGATTGTTACTAATTGCGTCGTATGCTTCAACACGTGTTTTGCATCCTGCAACGTCAATTACTACGCTACCGCCTGCGCCTCTACCTCCCGGCGGGATTGTTCCGCCTCCCGGCTGTTGGCGTCCTTTGTCAATTATTCCCATTGCGTCCAATTCACGGGTTAACAACTCGCCCGGCGTAAATGGGTTTAACTGATTGTTCGGGTTTCTCATAATCGCCCCGGTTTCGTCCTTAAACGCCAAAATTTTGCCGCCTTTGCCATCGTCGATATATTCCGGGTTCATTCCCTTGATTTTATCGTTAGCCTGCTGCAAAATAACCTTTGTTACACTTTCCGGCAAACCTGCCTTAAATTTAAGCCCTGCGGACGCTGTTTGCAATTCGTTGTCTATCTTAATGCCGAACAACTCTTTGGCGTGGTTTTCTTTTTCTGCCTCAAACTTTTTGTTCAACTCTGTATATTGAGTTGTAACGTTTGCCAAATCTGCTTTTGCCTGCTTTAATTGCTTTGCGGTTTCTGCATCTGCTCCACCGTCGGCAATTACTTTTTCCAAACGGGTTTTCTCTTTTGTCAATGTTGCAATCTGTGATTCCAACCCGGTAACGCTTTCCGCTTTTGTCTTAAAATCTCCCAACACACGTTTTGCGTAATCGTATGTTTTTTCAGTTCCGTTTTTCTCAACTCCGGACGCTGTCAAAATATCCGCATCCAAATTGCCGTAAATTTCCCCGGTTTTCTTTGCTATTACACTATTTTCGTCATTCTGTGATAACGTTGTAATTGCGTTAATCTGTTCGTCAGTCAAACCGGACAAAGCCGCATTCGCTACCAAAATATCTCTTGTTAATGCCATAATATTACCCTTTTATTATTAACTCAAACTAAATACGCTCAACGCTCCGGTATTGCAATCTACCAACGCAACCTTATATGTTGGTGCCTGCGGTTTTGTTACATCTTTCGACCATGCCAATACCTTTGATTTGTTTGTTACTTTTGCCGTTTCCGGTGTTACTACAATAACATCGTTAATCGTTCCGGCTTCAATACATTCTTTCAATTTCTTTTTTGCGGCTTCGTCTATCGTCGCAATTGGTTTCGTACTTGTAACAATCAAATTGTCCTGCTGTGCAATCTGTGCCATATCTTTATAATTTTTTGGTTTAACTTATTCGTTTGTTTCCGGCGCATCCTGCTTTGCCTCCGGTGTTTCCTTTGATTTTCTTCCCGGCTTTGCCGCCGTTTCTAACAATCCCTCGGCTTTCAGTTCTGCAAGAATTTCGGCTTTCATAGCTTCTTTCATTGCTTTTTTCTCTGCCTCTGCTGCCTCTGCTTTGGCTTTTGCACCGGCTTCGGCTTTCTTCTGTTTTTCTGCCTCCAATTTAGCCTCGTTTTCCTGCACCCATTTGTTCGGGTCGTGCATTACATCAACGGTAAAACCCTGCTTTCTCAAATTGTGCAACCCAAAAGATTCAAAGAACTTTTTGCCGAAAACCTGCATACGTGGTTTTGAAATTCTTTCGCCCGTGTCTTGGTTGAATTTCTTAACCTCAATTCGGCAATGATAACAATCTTCCTCGCCCTTTGGTACAATAAAATTTTCCGGGGTAACGTCTAAAATATTGACGTCTTTAATTTGCCCCTCCTCTGTTCTCACTTGCATACTCGTAAAATTTATTAGTTATTACTTTTATTTTCTCGGAAAATGGTATTTGCGTTCCAAATTCCAAAATATTTGTATTTTCTCGCTCAAATCTGCGAACAAAATTAGCAAAATTCAGTTTTACACGCAATTCCGGTTCGCTAATTATCTGTTGCCCATATAAATTTAATACCTCGGCACGGGTTAAATGTCGGTACGGCTCCAATTCTGCCAACACTAACATACGTTGTAATTGGGTCGAGTCGTTCCGGTACTCCGTTTCGATAATTTGGTTTTGCATTGCGTCCAATTCTGCCTCACTTGCTCCGGCTTCCTTTGCTAACTTGTAACGTTCCCGCAACTCCATTGCATCGTAAATATAAAATTCCGTGCCTAAATTGATTTTTGCAGAAACAAACAAATTGCCGTACCTCAATCGGCAAACCGTTTCATCAACGAATTGTTGCGCCGCCTCAAATCCTTTCTTTACCCGGTTTAAAATTGTGCTTTGGCTCTCAAAATTTGCTTTTATCTGTTGTTCGTTCAATGCGTCCCGTGTTGTTATTTCCTCATTCGTTCCGACAATAGACGTGATAATATTGTTGCGCAATCGCTCTTCCTCGGCAACATTATAATCCAAACTATTACGGTCAACGGTCAACATCTGAACCGGGTTGCGCAAATCCGGTTGTTTGTCGCCATCGGGAACGGGTATTTCAACAAAAGAACCAACCCCGGCAATTCGTTTGTCGCCACATTTCGGGCAACGCTCTAATATCCCGGCTTGGTCTAACTTGTAACGTCCTTGTTTGTCTTTCAAAAACCCGCCGTCGCAATAATCGCCATTTTCTGCGTTGCTGAAATCGCAACTTTGTTCATAGCCGGAATAAATAGGATATGAACCGTACATATCCAAATGCCGTTTTGATATATGATAAAACAGATACCAATCCATGCTTTCCAACTGCTCGGTCAATGGCGACGCCTTAACATCGGGTTCCCTCAAACTTATTGCCTCATTCCAAAAGAAACGGGCGGGGGTATAACCTAAATCGTGGGGGCTGTCAATCAGCAAATCGCCAATATTCCCGTCTTTCTCCGTAAATACCCGGTATCTCTCATCGTCAATTACTGCAATACGTTTGTCGTCCTGCTTGAAAATTATCCATCGCATAACGCCCGTTACCGGGTCTGCATCAAACGTTATTACCTGCTCAATTGGCAACCAATAGAAATACGGACGGGGGTATTTATCGGCGGCGTCTTGCTCCGTTGGCAAATCCACAATTAGAACGCTGTTAATTTCGGTTTTGAAATATTCCCACCCTTTAGAACTCCAAATTTCCGGCTCCCTTAAAACGTTCTGTCTATAATACTCCCAATCGTCCCTTTGTTCGCTCTCCATAAACTGATAATTGAACGCCGGGTTACGACCGTCAAAAATTCGGCTCAACTTATCAAAGCAAATTCCCGTTACCTCGTTGGTCTTAACGGGGTAACGGAAAAGAGTTTTGAAAATTTTAAACTTATCGTCGGGTATAAGGTTTGAAACGAAATTCAGAAAATCCGTTAACGGTTGACTGATATACGGCGAAACAAAGGTTTCGGCGTGAAACTTAATGCGCTGTTGGTGTACAATCGCACGGTTAATCGTCGCCCCTTTCTTTTGCTCCGTAATCTGTTTTTTTATGTCGTTTATACCTAATCCCATAATCTTTGCTAAATTCAAAATTTGAGTTTTCCGGCAACTGCCATCCGCCGTTATTTCCCATCATCAACAAACGTTCGGCGTGCGTTATCTCAAATTCTCGTTTCATATTGTGTTGGGGACAAACCAATAAAACTTTTGTTGTCTTTGTCATAGCCTCGTTCTTTTCTTTTGTTTTACCATAGACTTAACGTAATTTACTGAATACTCATTTGTTGAATGAATAACAACCGCAAAGTCATTTGAAAAATCAATTGAAAAATCCCCTAACGTTACTATGCTCCCGCCTTTAAATCAGTTAACGGGTTGAAATCCTCCGGCGCAATAATTGCCAAATCGTCCGACCAATTCGGCAAAAAAACCCATTGAATGTTGTTGCTATCCGGTGCCTCATATCCGCCCAATGTTTTATCGCCGATAAACAAAGAACGTATTGGAATCGGATAATGGGTTGTTGCTGTTTTTGCGTCTTGAATTGCTCCAATTGCGCCGTTTTCGTCAAACAGATAAACGCCCAAATTGTCGCCCCAATTTTCGCACTGCAATTCTTTCAAAGCCTTGATAATTTTCTGTGGCAACTTTCGCATAACCCCGGTAAATGGCGTTGGCTCACGTCCCACAATTTCCTCAACGCCTCCCAATGTTTCGTTACCACCTCCAAACGTTCTTGCTGCGCCTGCTTCTGCTGTCGGGGCTTGAATGTATGGGGAAATAACAATCTTTGTATCATCGTCAGCCGACAACAACGGCGTCCACGACGCTTTTTTTTCAATACCTGCATCGGTTTTAAATGAATTTTTTTCTCCGGTGCTTTTGTACAATCTTTGAAATGCTACTTTCTGAATCTGCCCAAAACTTTCCGGGCAATTACTTACGGGAATATCGGGCAAAGCCGTACCCGCCGGACACTTACAAATCATAATCCTAAAATTTTAATATTTAAAACTCGTTTTACTATCTCCGGGGCTAACTCTTTACCCCATTTATCTTTTGCAAAGTTATAATATTTTTCCGTTAAACTCTTGCGTATATGGAATATATTGTTAGTTACGACGTTTAACGCCCCTTGTTGCTTGGCTGTATGGTCGTGTATCGCCGTCCGCCAACTCTTTTTCGTATATTCCGGTCAATCCGTCCTCCGGGTCGTCATGGGCATTTGCCGGGAAATCCCTCAAAAATCCGGTTAAATGCTCATATATCTTTGGAAAACGCTGTTCCCATCCAATCGGCATTATTATTTGTGCATTTACCATCGCTGAATTTGTTATAATTCGGCTTTCCTTGTTTGCCCCTTGATAAAATGGTTCTGTTACTGCTTTTAGTTTTTTTCTTATAACCTTTTCAAATCCGGAACCGCCGTTGTTACTTTCAATCCATGCTTTTTGCGTTCCGCATCTGTTTATCATTTCCGGGACGGTAACGGCTGTTATTTCCGTGTTTTCCTGCGTAAATACCATGTCAGTAATTAGCGCATACAGAATCGGTTCAAACCGTTTCTTTTGCTCGTTCCATGCCTCATTACCGGATTTGTAAACGTCATAACATGCCGAAAATGTAAAGTCGTCGCCCTCGTCTGCAACGTCTGTGTAATTGCCACTACGTACATACGTCCCCCATTCGGATTTGTCAACGTATGTTCGGAACGGGTTCTGGTACAATTTGCCCTCTGCATTTCCGGGGTTGCCTTGATACAAGCATTGAAATTGTACGGGGTCTAACGCTCTTTGCCCCTCCAATTTTACCCGGCTGTGTCGTCTATCCCATAACGCCGCCCCCGGTTCCCGTGGGTCAATCTCTGTTGGTTCCCCGGTTTTCAGTCCCTCAAAATTTATTCGTACCCATGCGCCCGCCGGAATATCTTTTACATCATCCCAACTTTTAATATCAATTACGGTTTCCCCGCTTTTTTCTATGCGCCCAATCAAATCATCATCATGCCAACGGGTAAACACAATTAATTCTTGGGAATCATTATGCAAACGGGTACGTACTACGGTCGTGTACCATTTCCATGCTGCATTACGTACAATCGGGCTGTTGCCCTCGGCATAATCTTTATAAACGTCGTCCAAAATAGAAACATCAACCGTTTTTGAAGTCAACGAACCGCCACGGCCGACAACACGCAATGAACCCTTACGCCCAACCATTTCTATTACGTCGGAATTTCGTAAATACGTATTAGCCATTGTTACTACGTTGGAACCGTTCAAATATGTTTCCGGAAACAATTCCCGGTATCTTGGTGTGTCAATTATTCTTTGGACATCCCGGTTAAAATCTCTCGCAATGGTTGCCGCATACGAACCGATACAAATTTTTTTGTCCGGGTCTAAACCTAACATAAAAGCGGGTAATTTTCGGCTTGAACCCTCACTATTATGCGTAGGAATAAACGTATCTCCAACCAGATAGATACCCCCATCTACTTGGATGCAATTACCATAACCCAATCCCTCCTTTCGTTCAATAGAAACAATAGCACGCTTCTTATTTATAGACAATTTCGTTATCTTCTTACGTTTTACTTTTGTCGGGAAAGTCATTGTAGGATTAAAACAGAGTTGATATACTATCTTCTTCCCTACTATTCCGCTACTACTAACCCTAGGTTTGAATTCACACACAACTACAGACTGACCTAATGAGCGTAATATAAATGCTGCATCGTCTATAATCCGCTTGTTTGTGTTGGATATGGTTATACGTCCGTTTCTGTGATACACATACCCATCTGTATCAATTAATCCAGCAATCACATTCTTGCGAACTTCAACTGAATTGTATTTATACATATCCGGTACGTGTTTATTCTTAATTAGTCCATTATTTTTTAGTAAAATATTCAATTTTGGGCTGTAAAACTTACGTGTTGTCGTGCCCTTACTTTCTTTGAACTTATATGTACTATTCCCTATTATTTCAACATCATTATTGCCAATGTGTATAATCCCACATGAGCTATCCCCATCTCCTAGCCACGCTCCTAAAACGTATGGGTCTAAATCTACATTCCGACTATCAAACATTACGCAAACATTGCTATCTACTTGGTATTTATATCGGCTTCCTCTTTTTCCATCTCCATTATATATTGTGGAGGATGCCATATGTTTCGTTTCTATAGTTTCCTCTTTCTGTCGAAATCTATTATACACCGTCCATTCGTGATTACCATGACATTCTATCTTTGCCCCATCAGAAAAAGAAACTACATATTCGCTTCTTGTTTTTTCTGACACCCATAAGACTTTAACCGGTGTTCCATCCCTACCAAACACGTAATCCCCTACAATTAAATCACCATGTTTTTTTAGCCCTTTAGTGGTAGCAACTATCTGATTATCGGATATTTCCTTACCATGTTGAGGGGGCATTTGCACAATCATTTTCTTTATTTCGCCGTGGGCGAATTTATCCAACAACGTATAATAAACGACGTGAAACGGTTCCAATGCTAAATCCGGTTGCATATACCGGGCAAAGTTTATCAGCCTATTGCGTGACGCCGCTTTTACTAATTCCCCGGGATTGTTTTTTAGTGCGGCGTACATTTTAAGTAATTGTTCTTTATCCATTTTGTTTAATTCTTAAAAATATACCATATATTTTTGTCTTACCCCCGTATTTTTTCTGACTTAAAAACCGGAAATCTTAAAAAACGACCAATTTAATGTTTCATTTTCCATTTGTCGCACGCTTTTTCCGAACGTATCATACTGTGATTTTCGACAAACGGGCATTTTAAACAAATTGGGTTCCCGTCCATATCCAAATTTGAATGGTCGTAATAATATTTACCCCAACCACATTCGCCGCACGTGTGTACGGGTTTCGGTTCGTCTTTTTTCTTGATATTATTCTTTGTTGTTCGTGCCATCGTCAATTACTCCTTTCTCTGCTAATTGTTTTTTATATTCTGCTGTTTGTAGTTTATCAGCAACCGCAAACAATAAATCCTCCGGGATTGCTGATACATCGTATTGCGGTGCATCGCCGTTTATGCTTTTTTCTATTCCCGGAATCTCAACTTTAATTGGTGCATCAAATCCCAACATCTTTGCCCGGCGTTGCTGCACATTCAAAAGCAAATCCAAAAACCGGGGGTTTCCGGCGGACGTTTCCGTTGTGGTTTCCTCATACCCGTAATATTCCGGGTTGTCGCCATCCTCCAACACTTTACGGGGCTTTGCGTTCTGTCTGTTTTTCTCTCGCAATTTCCCGGTCTTTGAACGTTCCCACGCCTCCCACAATTCAACCTCCATTTTATCCAACTTTCGCAATTCCTGCGTAACGTAATCGTCTATATTTTCCATACGTTCACGTTTCCACTCAATTAGCAATTGTTGCATATCCCAATATACCATTTGTGTTGTTATGGTATAACCGACGCCACGCCGGGCGTTTTCCTCATTCAGTCTTTCCGTAATCTCCCTATACGTGTAACCACGTAAAAACAGATTTGAACAAAAAGCCAAATCAAACTCCCTTTGGTCTTTTGTTCGTTTGCACATTTTCGGGCGTCCGCCCCTTTGTCTTTTACTCGCTTCCATTTTTTAAACCTTTTTATAACAGTAAAGCCATTTACTTTGCTTTCCTCTCAAACGTCGCTTTCCCTTTGCTTGTTATTTTCGGGGAATTTTCGTTTTAAGCGGGTTTTGTTTGTTACTTGATACTTTTATTGTCTTTTGTATTTTCGTCGCCCTACGGGACTTATTTTGGCTTTCTTTCGTTCCGGTACCTAAACGGCAAAGCCCCGGTTATAATTCCGGGGCGTTTATTATGCCTTTTACTTTCTTGGTTTCTTTCTAAATCTGTGTTTTTTTCCCGGTATCTCAATACGATGTATCTCAACACTTCCGCCAAATGCTTTTCCCAACTTTTCCGCAATGTCTTTTATACCCTGCGGAACCTCCGTTTCTATTTTCCCGGTTGCATCGTCGTTTATGTCTTTTAGCAATCCGGCAATCGCTGCTTTTTCCTCTTTATCCTTTGTAGTCTTGAAACGCTGAATCAGATTTGCAATTGGCTGCGTTCTCATATAATCAGCACATTTGAAACGGTCTTTGCAAATATTGCAATCATCCGGGTAATTGTGTTTTGCATCCTGCGAACTCTTTTCGTCTGCCTTTCTGAATTCGTGCCATTCGTCACGGCGGGCGATTGCGTCCGAAAATACCGCCATTGCATCAATACAAACTTGTGCCAAAATAAAATCCGGGGTATCTCTCATTTCCTTTTCTAAACCGTGCTTATTAATAAGTTCGGTTAGTTCTTGTTTAAAATCTTTTTTCATACGCTTAAACTTCTATATGTTCAACTTGTGGTAACTTCTTTATGTATTCCAACATCGCCGTTTTGCTTTCCTCGGTTTCGTCGGTTCTGTTTATTACCAACTGAATAACTTCCAAAAGATAATCGCTATCAATACACGCATTATCAACGTCGGTAATATTATACAATGGTTCCGTTATTTCCTTGACGGCTTTAAATGCTTCTTTTGTCAACTTTGCGGCTTTTTTGAATCTCATTTTTTCGCCCTTTTCAAAGCATTTGCCTAAATGGTTTAATTTATCATCAGCGTAAAAAACGCATGTATGTGCCATGTCCGCCAAAAGATACGCCGTATTTGTAAGGAACAACGCTTTTTTTCTTAATTCTTCTTTTTCTTCGTTTGTCATAGTCTTTTGTTAAAACGGTTCTCAAAATGTTTGTATTGTTCGGCGGTTTCCTGCTGCATATTACCGCAAACCGGGCTTTCCGGTTTGTTGTGTGGGTGTTTGCGCATAAATTCCGGGTTTTTCTCACGTCCTGCAATTTTAGTATATACCATTTCCTGCAATTCCTTTTGGCTATACCCTAATAATGCCGCAATATGGAATAAAACAACGTTTACGTCCGCCAATTCGTCGATAATATCATGCGTTCCGGGATTAATTTCGTTTATTTCTCTTTGCGTTTTTTCCCTGCTTAAATATCTTTCAAACGCTTCAAACAATTCGTTGTATTCCTCGGCTAATTTTTCCAATCTCTTTTCTATGTTCCTGCCGAAAAGTTTATTCATCTTTTCAAACAATCGCTTTTCGTCAAAGTTCAATCCGGCGGTATTGGCGTCTTTTTCTTCAAAATTAGCCATAAACGTTTGCATATCCATTTTGCCAAATTTCCCGTCCGGTGTCAATACAATAAAATTTCCCTCCGGTACGTCCAACATTACGCCGTTTTCGGTCGGGAATGAATAAACCGCCAAACCTCCGGGCGTTCTCGGAATCTGCATTATTCCGCCTCCGGTAAAAATCTGCAATTTTTCCCAATTATCACGCTTTACGGGTAATGCACGAACTTCTAACAATCGGCGGCAATAAATATCCCCGGCGGTTTCGTCCGGCATACCTAAATTTGTGCGCAACTCATTTGGCAAATTTCCCGCCCCTTTTTCGTATTCAACAAAGAATATTGCACCACGCAAAAGGTTTTGTTCTTTAATCGTCTTTACGTCTTTTATTCTTTTTCCGTATCTGCCTTGAACTGCATATATTGCGGCTTCAATTATTCTTTCCTCTTTGTCCGGGGCGTACATTTTAAGTTCAAAGTAATTTTCTTTCTCTGTAACTTCCGGTTCTGTTCCCGTTACATCTTCAATCATCAAAAACGTTTCCGCATCAAACGGAATAAAACTTCTTTTTTCCATATCCAATTAATAAACGGTTAATAATAAAACAATCAGTCCTCCGGAAATTGTGGCGTACAAATCTTTTTTATCAAATACGCCTCCGTGTTTTTTGTTGTAAACCTCACGCAATACCCCGGTTAAAATTACTGCTATCAATGCGATAATACGTGCAATCATTCCCGGAATCCCGATAAATGAAACCAAACGCAAAACCAACATTACAACAATCATTCCCGCTATAATATGCAATAATTTATCGTGCGGGATTGATACTATTAATTGAAATATCTTTTTCATCGCTTTTTTTCTGTTATGTTATACAATTTTCTGAAATATATTACTTTGTTATCGCTCCGGCTTGTTCTGTAACATTTAAGCCCAACCGCCGGACAATCGTCTTTATGGATAACGCAACATGCGCATCTACTCAAACATACAAATTTGCCAACCTTTTCAATCAGTTTATCAGACGGTTTAACCCATCTTTCCGCAATTATTACCATACCCCGGTAAACTGCACGTTCGCCGGGGTTATATTCACGCCCGGGTTCAAACGGATGTGGTTTCTTTATTCTCATTTTCTATCGAACTAACCAACAAATCCAAATTTTCCTCTGTTCCGGAAATTGAAATTCTTGCTTTCCCTGCTCCCATTACCGCCAATTCCGTAATTGTGCAATCATATTTGCCTGCGGATTTTTGAAACTTTGCCGCCTCATTTAATGGCAATATTTTTGTTATCTCTTTCATCGCTCACGTTTTTAGTATTTTACATTACAAAGTTAATAATTTCTTTTGGTTTTTATCCATATCAGCCGGAAACCAACGGAAAAACAAAGCAATTTAATTTCAATATCTAAATAAACGTCATGTCCTTTTATGCCCTCAACCATAACTCCGGGCGTCAAATAAAATTGCTTATACTTCCACAAACTTTGCAGATACAAATAAAACCCGATACGTCCAATATGGAATCCGATTGTTTTCATTTCTCTATCTGTTTTTTTATCTGTTCCCAACTCTTTTTGTCAATTACCATTTTCCGGGGGTATTGTATTATTTCGCCCTTGGTATATACGAGATTATAGATACCCAATTGCCCCTTAATTGGCATTTCAACAACACGTCTTGGGTTGCGCATCATCCATCCGAAACCCTTTGTTATTTTTGCCCTCTTTTCCTTTGGAATCCGGGTGTTTTCCCAATCCTCCGGCGTAAACTCTTTTATCGGCTTCACGTCGTACAACTCAACCAATCCCAACGTAACGCCGCTTTCCATTCCCGGATAAACCGGGGACGCTGCGGAACATATCAGCACGTCGCCACGGTATGACGTGTTTTTGCTCCGAACTTCAATTGTCTTTTCCCCGTAAACAATACCGTTTTCATCCTTGTACGCCTCCGCTACCAAATCATTTGCGTATGGCTGTTTTACGGTCAACGCACGCCAACGGTCGTGTTTTTCGGGGTCATATTCTTTGCTATTAAACTGCATAACTTTATTTTTTATCTTTCCCGGCGGGTTCCTTGTAATGGGCAAAACCAATTGGTCGTATCGGTTCCGGCTCCGGAACGGCTGCGTCCTCCTTATTGTATTCAAAAGAAACAATAACCGTTCGCCCCTTTGTCCGTGTCCCAATCAGCCGGGAACCCTCCGGGATTTGAATTTTAATTTCGTTCCTCATTCTCAAAATGGCAAATCATCTTTGTTTTGGTCGGGAATTGGCGGCGGCGGTGTTGGTGCGCCTCCCTGCTGCGTTGTTTGTCCGTCTTTCTTTGGCGACAACATCTCCATATTAAACCCGTAAACTTCTGTAATGTATCTTTTGACGCCGTTGTTGTCCTCATAACTGCGGGTTCTTATTTTCCCCTCAATATAAAGTTTATCGCCCTTTTTTACATACTCTTTTGCAACCTTTGCCAATCCATTTTGCAAAACAATATTGTGCCATTCGGTGCGCTCCGGTACTTCTGTACCATTTGCCGTTTTAAATGCTCTGTCAGTTGTCGCCAACGTGAATTGCGCAACCGAACCGCCGTTGTCGAAATCTTTATACTCCGGGTCTTTTCCGACGTTACCCATTAAAATAACTTTGTTTACACTCATAGAAATATAGCTTTAAAAATCCAACTTCCAATACTCCATAACGTCCAAATGTATGACGCAACCGTTAACGCCACGAACGTATAAAATACAATTTTATATCCGGTTTGTTTTTTGATTTTCATCTACTTAAATTTTACGCCATCCAACAAATATTCTTTTTTCATATCCGACCATCCGGCGGCATGATTTATCGCTTTCCGGTCGTCGTCGTAAACAAATCCAACTATCCAACCGCCGACGTTTGATTGTTTTATTAGTCTTACCAATTTACCGACGAAAAAAGAACGGTATCGGTAATATGCTGAATTTTCACTAACAAACAAAACCCGTCTTTCTGCATTTATTTCGGGCGGATTTTCGATTTGCGGGCGTTTCTCCCTTTCCGAGTACCTTTGTACCCTTTTAAAATCATTTTGGATTGAACGGCGGGAAATTGCCCCGTAATCGGGTGTTCTTTTTTTCGTCCTCATATTTTCAAACTTCTGTATTCGTTTTTAAGCAATTCAATAATCCGGACGTTGCCCGGATATATTCGCATTTTCTCACGGTCGCCATTCTCCCAACATGAATGATGTTCAAAACATAGTATATTTATATTTCTTGCATCATGCGCCATTTCGGGAAACGCTCCACGGGTCAATATATGCGAAGAATAAACGGCGGAATAATTCCGTAACGGCTTTAAACATTCCTCGCATCTGTGCGGCTTATGCTCCCAAACCCACCGGAAAAACCGTTGGTTGGCAACGGGAATGTCGCCACGTCCTAAAACGCAATGCCCGAACAATTCCCGTTGTAACTCAACACGCAACCGTATATCTAACCGAAAATTACGAATATCCAATAACGGCTCGTAACCACGTGCAACACAATATTCATATTCGCAACGCTCGGTCAACAATATTGGCTCCATTACATATTGTCTGTATCGTCCGCCGGGTCTGCCATTTCCGGGAACATATCATTTTCATTTTCGTTGTCTGCATCATTTACGTAAACTAACGGGTTTGGTTCCCCATCAGCCCCGAACAAATCCATTTGCGCCTTTTTGCCCTCAAACAGAAATTCGTAAACCTCGTTTTCAATATCGCAAACAATGTTTTCCAACTCTTCCTCAAAACCGAACGTTTCAACGTTATATTTCATTCGTGGGGTATTGATTGCTGTTTTCTGATTGTTTGATATGGTAAACAATCCGGTTAAAACGACGCCTACGTTATCATCTTGCCCGGACAAAGAAACGCCCCTTACTTCGATATTATTCAAACATTCTTTGGCGAAATTTTCCGCAATTTCTTTTTGGTTCTTTGTTGCTTTGAAATCCGGCGTTTCCATCAGAGTTTTAAACGACGTTATATTGAATACACGTCCCATAATCGGGCGCAAATCATTAAACAAATTACGCAAATCCGGGTGTATATCCTTTGCGCTCAATACATGATATTTGTTTGTGTAACTCTCATTGCCGACAACTTCCGTTACTTCATAATGTACGTCTAACCCGCCATCTTTCAATAACTTTACTTTCGATAATGCAAACTTTTCCTCTGACGGAATCGGCATAACATTTTGTTTTTCTTTGCTCATAGTTTTTAATCTTTATTGTTTCCCGGTTCCTCCGGGTCGGTTTCTTCTTGGAAATACCCGCACGGTTCATCATCAGCACAACGACCGGATAAACAACATACCGGATAATCCACGCAATCAATGCACATTTTTGTTCCGTTTTGAGCTTTTCAGACTACATCATTAATACTAATTTCTCCTTTCAATACTCGTTCTACCTGTCTGTCGATTATCTCTTGAAACTCTATCTGGCAGATAAGCGAGCAATCCGGTATAATCTCTTCTACTGGGTCGCCCCGCCACGTTGGTAGTTCATCCAAGAAGATGCGCCCGTTTTTATCTTTCAAGCAGGTAGCTCCAACATCACGCTCAATCTGCGCCATTTGAGCAAATACTTCCGGGAAGTCCTTCCGTATCTTGTTCCAGTATCCCATTCCCCCTTTCACGCAACCGATGCAGTTGTTGTTATTGTAGCCCATCTTGTACATGGCCGGAATTTCAATACCAGCTTTCCAAAGCATTCCCATCGCATCCGGCTTCGTAATCTGTTTTTCAATTAGCGGAAACAGTGGCTTTGTGTTTGGGTACTGCTGTTTTAATCGGATGGCTCGGTTTATCTCTTTATGGTCGTAATCAAAGCCCCAAACTTGACCGTCCCAAGAACCAAGTTCCTTCTCTAGCTTGTAACGGACTTGTTTCTTTAGTTCTAATGTGCAAGTTGCACCAGTAGGACCATTGATGTACCGTTTTTTAATCAGTACATCTTTTACGTTGAAAAACTTATCGCTGCGAATGGTATGAATTGGCTGCCCGTACCATCTCTCGCAATCTGAGATAAATCGGACATTATCTGGATGCCCGGAACCTGTTTCGATGTAGTAAATTTGCACATCATCATACAGACTTAGTGCTATCTTACAAGCTACTGCGGATGTTACACCGCAACTAAACCAAGCTATTATCATTTTATTCCTTTCTATATAAATATGAATATAGTAAATTTCTACTAATGCCAAGTTGTTTTGCAATGTCTGTTTTGCACATACCTTCTTTTAGCATGTTATTGATTATTGATTCTTTTCCGCTAAGTTTATATTTTTTATTTTTGCTTCCTTTAGGACGGCCAAGAACTACGCCTTCCATTCTCTTTCTGGCTAATGCTTCTTTAGTCCGCTGGCTAATCATGTCACGTTCTATTTCAGCAGCAATTCCGAAAGCAAAAGCAAGAACCTTACTCTGTATGTTGTCTCCAAGTTCGTATCCATCTTTTACCGTATAGACCTTAACCTCATGAAGCATACAGAACTCCAATATTCGCATAATCATGAATAATTTTCTACCAAGACGGGAAAGCTCGGATGTGATTACAACATCACCCTTTTGCAATTTCTTCATAAGCTTGCCCAATAACCGTTTTTCAGGCTCCTTCGTCCCAGATATGCCATCATCAATAATCCAATCATCAACCGATAATCCCAAGGATTCCGCTTTTTTACAGACTCCTAACTTCTGATTAGCAGAGTCCTGATCATCTGTACTAACTCTTAAATATCCGTATATCATAATACTGATTCTATTAATTGCATGGCTTTCAAACCATAATGTTTAATAATTATTTCCTTCATAGACATGAACTCCCATTCTTCAGGATACATATTACGCAATCTTTTGTCTAGCGCAATTATATCAATAACCAATCTATACTCAATAGCTGATAACAGTGCATCATGTAAGTCAATTATCGGGACATTAGGTAATAGCCGTTGAAATTCGTTACGGAATTTTGCCCACTCGCCTATTTTAAAATGACTTATATTTTTCATGATTAATTAAATTACACCAAGTATTATCATTCTCCCAAAACCATTGATATCCACCGGCATGTTTACGCTTACCGGAACAACAACTAATTATATTTCGTCCGCATATTCCTGCTTTTCTGCCAGCCTCGCTTGCAGAAGGATAAATACCAACGAGTTCATCATCTTTTATTGCAACAACAGGCTTTGCATTCCATCCGGATATTCGATAGTTTCGCACAAGATTTTTCACTCCTATTCGTTTTATCCTTTTAGCTTTACGCATATCCATGTAATCAGCCCACTTTTTCCCTTTGTTATGAGGAGTGTGGCCCTTCAAGAACCTGCCGTTTACCAAATTTCTCTCTGGGCGCTCAGGCGGTATATATAATTCACTCATTTCTTACTTTGTATCAATTCGTTTTCCCTTAAACAATGCGTCCTCCGCTTTTGCGTCGTAATATTCACGCCCCATAATGCGCAATATCATTGCTTTTACAATTGACGTATCAAAGTAAATGTTGTGTCCGACCAACAAACGGGCTTTTTCGCAATCCTCCAAAAATTCGTCTATAATATCAGCAAATGGGACGCCCTCGGCGTTTGCTCTTTCGTTTGTTATTCCGTGAACTGCTATTGCTTCATCCGGTATTATCCATCCATCCGGCTTAATAATGTAGGAACGTTCCTTTCCATTTATCGACCATGCCAATTGTACAATATTTGGAAACTCGGCAAAATCAACGTCCCATTTTGCGCCTTTTCTTGGAACTCCGGTTGTTTCGCTATCGAACGTCAAAACATCTTTCATAATGTCGTTTATCTCATTTCCTTTGCTGTCTTTCAATGTTACTTTTTTCATAATCAAATTTCATTTGGGTCTGCTATATATATATAATATTCTTCACTTGCAAGTTGTTTTAAAAATTCGATATGTTCTATTAATTCCGCATTGCTCAACTCTGCAATTGTCCGCAATCGGGTTTCATACTTTCCGGTGTTAATATCCGGCGTTTGCTCATACATAACCGGGGACAACTCACGCAAACGGCGTTCCGTCTGCTCCTCTGTCAGACGCTCCCCGGCTTCCCATATACCCGACCGGAACGTTGGTACAACGTAATTGAAATAATAACCTTTCAAAGCCTCTGACGAACCGGGCGACGCTACAATAAAACGGGCGATTATGCGGCTACCTTTGTGCATTGCAAAGAATTGATTTAATTCCCCCATATACATTTGTAAACCGCCGTTATTATTAATCATTCCCGTTGCTGTTATCTCTCTTTTCCTCATTGTCTTTCTTTTCTTGGTCAACAAATTGTTTCATTGTCTTATTAAAAGCCTCTCCGCCTACATTCAAAATAAACGTCCTTTCGCTGCTTGAATACCCCTTCAATTTTTTATCCATCGCCGACGCATAAAGAACGGTCATTTGTCCCGGTTCAAAAACTCCTTTTTCCTGCAATCGGTCTATCGGGTGCCGTTTCAATGGGGCGTTTGCGCTTATTCTTGCATTTCTCCGGATGTTTTCCAAATCGGAAATAACCACCTTCAGATTATTATAAAATTCGGGTGTTTTCAAAACGTCCGAAATTGTCATTTCTTTAACTTCCATATTGTTTTGTTTAAGGGACGCCGGGAAACCGACGCCCCGGTTAATTACTCGTTTTCTGTGTATTCCTCAATAATTAAATCCTGCTGTCCCCTTACAACACTTTCAATAAAACCTTGGAATCCCTCTTTTTTTGCCAAATCCAAAATTGCCTGCAATCTCTTTTGTCCCAAACTTTCGCCCCTCGCAATTCTGAATACCTTAACCGTTGGGTTACTTGCAATAATCAGTTTTGCGGCAACCTCCATTATTTGCGAATCTGAAACCTTTCCGGCGACAAATGGGACGTCATTTAATACTAACCCATCATCACTAAACGAAAGCCCGGAAATCGGTAATTTCGCCGACGAAATAAGTTTTTCACGCTCGGCGGATAATTCCGCAATTTCTGAATCCATCTTTTCCGCTTCTGCTTTTTTGTCGTCTGCTTGTTTTTTCTTTGAAAGATAATCGGCAACCTTTGCAGCCTTTTTGTTGTGTTCCTCGGCTTCTTTCAATTGTTTTTCTGTATCGAAATTATTCGGGTTCAAAGCCTCATAATCTGTTAACCATTTTTCGGCACTTGCTATTTTTCCCTCATAATCTTTCTTTTCTTCTTCAACGACCGAAACGGTTTGTTTATACGTCTTTTCGGCTTCTTCCATTGCTTTCTTTGCCGCCTCAATTGCTTTATTGTATGAATCTTTGGCGGCTGCCAAACGTACCGGAATCTCTGCCAATCTCCCCTTTCTTTCTTCCATACGTAAACGCACGCCCTTTGCTTTCTCAACCAACTTTGCGTTTTCCTGCTGTTCTTTCATCAGTTCCGTAATGTCCTTTGGTTTGGCATACGTTTTCAAATCCTGCGTTGTCAATCCCTGCCCGGCTGCATCTGATATTGATTTGTAGGTTTTCAAATCTCGGTTTACTCCGGTACGTTCTGTTTTAAGCCCGGCAACGGTTGTATCAATTTCGGCAATCCTTGTTCTTACTTCTTCCGGCAACAAAGACTTTACAACCTCAATTTGCTTTCTGCGTCCCTCGGCGGTTTCCGACCAACGGGAAAATTCCACGGCGTCAAAATCTGTATAACCGAAAATCTTTTGTAACATAGAAACGTTATCACTTTTCATTCCGGTTGTCTTTGATTTAATTGATAACGTGCCACGTGGGTTTGCTTTCGTGAATTTCAATTCAATCTCGTATTCCTCGCCGTCGTCGCCGACAATCATTTTTGCAAAACCTTTGCTTTCTCCATTCTTCAATACGGCGTCACGGTTCCCGGTCAACAAAGCCCCAATTGCTTTTAATACCGTTGATTTTCCCAACTCATTATCTCCGGTAATGAAATAAACGTTACCGTCGAAATCTGCGTTAAACTCTTTAATTACTTGGAAATTTACCAATTCTAATTTCTTTACTATCATAATGCTCTCGGTTTGTGCCGGGGTTTCCCCCGGCGGTCAATATTATTTTACATATTCCCATTTATACCCGTATGCTGTTTTTCTTTTTCCATTACAACATTGTAGTATAACATATTTTTCCCATTTATTGACACATATATCTGATACATCATTAAATATTTCAACATTTCCTTTTGCGTCAATTCTTTTAACTTTATATTCTCTTTTTTTCTTTATAAAGTTTCCAAAATTCATATTTTCATTTGCTGTACACCAACGCAAATTTTCTATTTTATTATTTAATTTATTACCGTCTATATGGTCAACATATTTTTTGTTTTCCGGGTTTTCAATAAACGCTAATGCTATAAGCCTATGTAATCGAAAACTTTTGTATGAATTTCCAATCTTTAAATTTACGTTCATATAACAGCCCGCCTTAAACGCTCGCTTTTCTTTCCCAAATTGTATAACCTTACAATTTTCTGTAACTATACAATCAAACTCTTTTAAGTATATTTCTTTTGGTTTCATGCTGCAAAGATAACGTATAATTCGTAATTACAAAAGAAAATTATTTTTATTTTCAAAAAAAAAAACGAATAAACCCGGAACGTTATACATTCCGGGCATAAATCAAAACAGCCTCATTTGTTTATCTGTTATTTTAGCAACAATTGCATCAACTTCACCTTCTAAACGTTTACACGTTTCCAATATTTCCGGTCTGCGTTGGGCAAAATATCTGCGTTGGTTATGTCGCATTTGTCGAATTAACTCGGCGAACTCTTCCAACGTTATTTCCCCCGGATTTTCGATTTGCGGGGTTTTTTCTTCTTCCATGTATATTTTATCTATTTTGAAATTAAAATCGCTCTACGGGGCTAAAACAAACGTTCGTGCATATTGCTTGGTAAATTCTGACGCACCCAACCGGGGTTGTTGCGCAAAATGTATCGTCCAAAGTGCATTATCAACGTGGCGTCGGCGTTCCACAATGTCGGTTTCAATTCCGGGTACAAATTCCCGGCAATCTCTTTGTATCTGCGTTTTCGCTCGCTCTTTTCCTCCTTTTTCTGGCTTATCTTTGCCCGCAACTTCAATTCGTTTTGCCATTTCATAGGATGCGCCATAACAAACGGAACATCGCAAACTGAAATGATTGCTTTCAACTGCTCAAAGTTTGCCATCATCTTTTGTATTCGGTACAACTTTCCCATATTGACGCCATCGGCACCCGGCGTTATATCATCCGGGCGCACGCTCAATTTTTCCAGAAAAATGATCGGCGAACAAATGCTTTTCAGATACTCCAAATAATTACGCAATTCTGTTAAATCCTTTGGCATTTTCATTGCTTTTATATTTTGGTTGGGGCGCCATGTTACAATACCGCCATTGCTTCCCGGGTCAATTCCCACTACTGCTGAAATTCTTATATTTTTTTCCATATATAACCTCCCGCTTTTGTAAAATAACCTATTACGCCAATTATAAAGCAAACAATAAATAGTTCCATATTTAAAACTTCATGTAGTTATCAACTTGCATTCCCTCGGCAATCATCCGGTCAAATGCTTTTATAATCTCCTTTTTCCGGGCAACCTCAAACGCCGTAAAATCAATTTCCGGGCTTTCGGTTCCTTTTCGGCGAACTTGAAACGCTGTATATTGGTTTATCATTCCACGGGCTACACGCTGCATATACCGGGCAAACGCTTCTTTTCGGTCGTCCTCTTTAACTTGTACATCATCAGCCAACCCGCATTTTTGCAACCATTCATACAAAAACATATCATCAGTTAGCCCCAATATTAATTTCCCGGTGTATTTGTAGCAAAGGAAAATATAACGGTTCCGCCATTGTCTTTTTATCTCAAACTCTCGTATCATCGCCGGGGTATATACGGTTTTCTGTTCCGGCAAAGCCTTATACGCTTTATCAATTACATCGGTTTGCTTTTGCTTGTACGCTTTCAATATCTTTGAAAGATAATCCGCATTGAATTGCTGATAATGATTTTTATCCGGGTTCCCGTGTTTATCTTTCGGCAAAAATTCGTCTAATTCCCCGGTCGTCGCCAACTCAAAAGCTATCTTAATATCCGCCAACGTCATATCAGAGTGATAACGTTTCAGAATATCCAACAACCGGGATTGTATATAATTCCAATCATTTTCATTCTGTGGTATTATATAACCAACGTCCATTGCTATACGCTTAAACAACAACGAAAGATTTTCAACTAATTTTGCATCGTCAATTTCCGCAATTGGTGTTTTTGTTGACGCTGCGAAAACATATTTTTCAACTGGGTTTAATGCTTTGGCAACCTCCGGCAATTGCATCATTCTACGGCGTACTTCAATGGCTTTTGTTCCGGGCTTGGTATTATATATTTCTAAAGCCGTATTTTCTTTTTTTTCAATAGCTCCCATATCAATCAAAATCATTGTTTAAATACTTCATCATATCCGCAATTTCTTTGCTGCTTTGCTGCTCTGTCTTTACGGAACGTTTCATTTTTTCCCATTTTTCGTATTTTTCGGGGGTTGAATCATATTCTAACGCCGCCCAACCTTTTGAAATGCTTTCTTTTATCAGAATCAGCGCAAATTCTTCCGGGTATTTACTTAATCCATTTAAATTTGCTTGTATAGCGGAAAAACTTTTTTGCGAGGTTCTCCATTTTGGTTGACACATCAGTATATAAAAATTCCGTTTAAAATCTTCGCTTTCAAATGGAAATACAAGTTTATCAAAATAGTTATCAACTTTTTCAATTACTTGTTTACGCACGTCTAACGCATCCGGCGTGAATCCAAATTTAACGCTCGCTTTTACTGTTTTTTCTTCGTTGAAAAAATCGGCTTGTGAAAATCCGTCCGGATTTTCTTTAGATGCTTTAGCATCTTTCTTTATAGAGTTATTATTATAATTATTTATATTATTTATATAGGGCGGATTTTTTTCCGCTTCCACGGGATTTTTTTCCGCTTCCACGGGATTTTTTTCCGCTTCCACGGGATTTTTT